>Ga0153917_1000108_pt1 | contig 82638 bp, 78 predicted proteins | sample TSFL001MetaG_FD_104695 | JGI IMG/M metagenome (GOLD analysis project Ga0153917, IMG submission 104695) | Attine ant fungus gardens microbial communities from Florida, USA - TSFL001 MetaG | ecosystem: Host-associated > Fungi > Mycelium > Unclassified | place: USA: Florida, Paynes Creek Historic...
GGGCGAACATGTGGACATGGTGTCGCTGTGGGAAGACGGCCGCGAGCGGCGCGTGTCGGGTTTTCGCCTGGTGCCCTACGACCTGCCTGAAGGCCAGGCCGCGGCGTATTACCCGGAAACCAACCCGCTGGTGCCGCTGGAGAGCTATGGCGAAGGGACCTACACCCCGACGTCTAAGTTCGTGGCCATCAGGCTGGAAAAGGCGCGGGCCGGGAACCGCATCGAGGCGTCTCTGGTCGCGGTGTAAGTTCTGTATTGCAGCGTTGACTGCTCCGACGCTTTTGGACTGCCCCCAAGGGTTGGATTGACATCCAACTTCTGGGGAGCCGTCCACGGCTTGCGGTGAGCCTGTGGGTTTACCCGCGAAAGGGCCACCACGATCTAGCGGTGCACCGGATACGCCGTGGTGTATTTCATCTGTTCCATGGCAAAACTCGAGGTGATGTTGGACAGCCCGTCGGTGCCGGTGATCAGCTTCTTGTAGAAGCGGTCGTACGCGGCGATGTCGCCCACCACCACCCGCAGCATGTAGTCCCAGTCGCCGGACATGCGGTAGACCTCCATCACTTCCTCGAACCCGGTCACGACCTTGGCAAATTGCTCGAGCCACGCGCTGTCGTGGCGCTGGGTCTTGAGCTGGACGAACACGGTCAATCCCAGGCCCAGTTTCTGCGCATCGAGCAGGGCAACGCGACCACGGATGAAGCCCTCGTCCTCCAGGCGCTTGACCCGCTTCCAGCAGGGCGTGGTCGAGAGGTTGACCGCCTCGGCCAGATCCTTGAGGGAAATGGACGCGTCGCGCTGGAGCAGGGTGAGGATATGCTGGTCGAAACTGTCCATAGCGGTCATAGGGGCACGTTGAGAAAAAGTTTCTCGAGATTAGCGCGGTTGGAGAAACACGAGAATAGCCGGCTGGGATTTGCAGCAGCTTCATACCTCGCTCGGCGGTTGGGCACCGGATATGCGATAGTGGCGCCTTCCTACCTCCTCATCGTCAATGGACCCGACCATGTCCGACAACAAGCCGCGCAATTTCGCCACCCGCACCATCCACGCCGGCGAGCAGTCCAGCGTCGCCGACAACGCCATCTTCCCGGCCATCGTCACCACCAGCTCGTTCATCAAGCGCGGCCTGGATGACCACCCCGAATATGCCTACAGCCGGGTCAGCAACCCGACCCGCCATGCCTACGAAACCTGCGTCGCCGCCCTTGAAGAGGGTGTGGGGGCGGTGGCCACCGCGTCGGGGGTCGGTGCCACCGCGACCGTGCTGGAGCTGCTGTCCAAGGATGCCCACGTCGTGGTCATGAACGGCGTGTACGGCGGCACCTTCCGCCTGCTGGAGGACTACCGTAGCCGTACTTCGGGCCTGACCACGACCTACGTGGACCTCAACGACCTGGACGCCGTGGCCGCCGCCATCCGTCCCGAGACCCAGCTGATCTGGATCGAGTCGCCGACCAACCCGCTGTTGCACCTGGTGGACATCGCGGCGGTGTGCAGGCTGGCCCGCGAACGCGGCATCCTCACCTGCATCGACAACACCTTCTGCTCACCCTGGAACCAGCGACCGATCACCCTGGGCGTCGACCTGGTGATGCACTCGGCGAGCAAGTACATCGGCGGCCACTCCGACCTGATCGGTGGCGTGGTGGTGGCAGCCAACGACGAACTGCTCAAGCGCCTGCGCCGGATCAGCATGGCCGTGGGCGCGATCCAGGGCCCATTCGACTGCTACCTGGCCCTGCGCGGCCTCAAGACCCTCGACGTGCGCATGGAGCGCCAGTGCGCCAATGCCCTGCGCGTGGCCCGGTTCCTGGAGGGGCACCCCCAGGTCGAGCAGGTGTACTACCCCGAGCTTGAAAGCCATCCACAGCATGCGCTGTGCAAGCGTCAGATGCGCGCAGGCGGGGCGGTGGTGGCGCTGAAGATCAAGGGTGACCGGGCCGCGGTCAACCGTCTGGTGGAGGCCCTGTCGATCTTCGTGCTGGCCGATTCGCTGGGCGGCGTGGAGAGCATGATCAACCACTCCTGGAGCATGTCGCACAACTCCCTGAGCCCCGAGCAGAAGGGGCAGATGGGCATCAGCGAGAACCTGCTGCGCCTGTCGGTGGGGATCGAGGACTACCGCGACCTGATCGAGGACCTGGAGACCGGGCTCAAGGCGTCTGCCGGGCTGTAATGCCTGGACAGGCCTTTCGCGGGTAGACCCGCTCCCACAGAGGTTGGCGCCGAACCTGTGGGTGCGGGTCCACCCGCGAATGGTTTTGAAGGGGGAGGTTATCTGGCGGGATGAACGATCCGTTCGATCTTGTCCTTGATCAGCAGCCGCTCCTTGCGCAAGCGGTTGACCGCCTCGTCGGAGGTACCGTTGCCTTCGGCGGCCACCACTTCCTTGTCCTTGGTGTTGTACTCCTTGTGCAACTGATGGAGCGTCTGGTTCTTGTCGATGAGCGCCTGGAAATCGTCAGCGGAAATGTGCAGGTCAGCGAGCAGATCATGCGGGACTGGCATTTCTTCACCTCGGGTCAGGGGTTGGGCAGAAAGTCCTGAACCTTGAGGATAGTCGCCTTTGCCGGGTTGCGGGACTGGAGTAGGCTGTGGAACTCCCTCCGTGACTTGGAACCCGCGCCATGCCTCACCTGAACCTGGAATACAGTGACAACCTGGCCGACCTGAACGTCGATCTGTTGCTGATGCGCCTGAACCATACCCTGGTGGGCAGCGGCCAGTTTGCCGACGAGCTGGACATCAAGAGTCGCGCCCAGGCCTTCGCCCACTACCGGGTGGGCACCGCGCCGGTCGAGCGGGCCTTTGCCCATGTGCGCCTGGCGATCCTCAGCGGGCGTTCACCCGAGGTGAAGAAGCAGCTGTCCGCCAGCTTGCTGGAGGTGCTGCGCGAGGCGATCGCCGCCCGGGCGGGGGTGGATATCCAGCTGTGCGTGGAGGTGCTGGACATCGACCGCGGGTCCTACGCCAAACTGCGTCTGCCCGGCCAATAAAAATGAAATTCATTTAATAGTAAAAAGATGCCGGCCAACCCTTTGTTGGCGTCTTTTTCACGAAATATTGATGGTGCGCTTTCTAGAGTTCGGCCAACTTTCCCGGCGCCCTGCCTGGTGCGTGGGCCGATAATAATTCTCTACTGCGAACATCATCTTGAACGTAAAAACACTGCGGACCGAATGGGTCACGTTGCTGGCCAGCCTTTACCTGCTGGTGGGCTTCAACACGGCGCTCTGGGCGCACCTGGAAACCGTCGTGCCGCCCGGCATGGTGGGCGTATGGCTGTTACTGGCATTCGCGGTCATGATGTTCTTTGCGTTCAACCTGCTGCTGACCCTGGTGGCGTTCAGGTATGTGCTCAAGCCGCTGCTGATCCTGTTGTTCATCAGTGGCGCGAGTGTTGCCTATTTCATGAACCAGTACGGTGTACTTATCGACACCGGCATGTTCCGCAACATGGCCGAGACCAATGTCACGGAAGTTCGCGACCTGCTCTCGATCAAGTTTGCACTTTATATCGTCCTGCTGGGCATCCTGCCGTCCGTGCTGCTGTGGAAGACCCCGATCGCCTATCGCCCCTGGCACCGCGAGCTGCTGGGCAAGCTGCTGGTCAGCGGCGCCTGCATGGCGGCTCTGGGGGCGGTGGCGCTGGTCAATTACCAGGGGTTGTCCTCGCTGTTTCGCAACCACCATGAAATCCGCTTGATGCTCACGCCGAGCAACCTCGTCGGCGCATCGTTCGGCTACGTCAGCGAGCGCCTGGGCAGTGCTGCCCGCCCGTTCCAGCAGTACGGTGAAGACGCCAAGCGCGACACCGCCGCCTGGCAGCGTCATGAGCGCAAGTCGCTGACCGTGCTGGTGGTGGGGGAGAGTGCCCGGGCCGAAAACTTCGGTGTGCTGGGGTATGGGCGTGACACCACGCCACGCCTGAGCAAGGAGCAAGGCCTGCTGGCGTTCAGCGATGTGCATTCGTGCGGCACCGAGACCGCCGTGTCGGTGCCCTGCATGTTCTCCGGCATGCCGCGCAAGGACTACGACGCCCGCGTCGCCAAGAACCGCGAAGGGTTGCTGGATATCCTCCAGCGCGCGGGCCTGAGCGTGCAGTGGCGCGACAACCAGTCCGGGTGCAAGGGCACCTGCGACCGGGTGCAGTTCGTCGATGTCAGCAACCTCAAGGACCCCAAGCTGTGCGCCGATGGCGAATGCCATGACGAAATCCTGCTGCAGGGCCTGACCGAGCTGCTGGACAACCTCGACCAGGACACCGTGCTGGTGCTGCATCAGATGGGCAGCCACGGCCCCGACTACTACAAACGCTACCCGGCCAGCAGCGCACGCTTCACCCCGGTGTGCCAGAGCAATGCCCTGAACCAGTGCGACCAGCAGGCCATCGTCAACAGCTACGACAACACCCTGGCCTACACTGACCAGGTGCTCGGTTCGTTGATCGACCTGTTGCGCAGCCACCAGGACAAGGTCGACACCGCGATGATCTACCTGTCCGACCATGGCGAGTCGCTGGGCGAATACAACCTGTACCTGCACGGAACGCCCTACATGCTGGCGCCCGAGCAACAGCGTCATGTGCCGTTGCTGGTGTGGTTCTCCGACAGCTACCGCCAGGATTTTGCCCTCGACACCGACTGCCTGGGCCGTCTGCGCGATGCACCGCTGAGCCAGGACAATCTGTTCCATTCGATGCTTGGTCTGTTGCAGGTGCGCACCGAGGTCTACCAGCAATCGATGGACCTGTTCGCCAGCTGCCGGCCGTGGATGACAGCCGACCGCTGATCAAACCAAGGATGGCGCAGGTTTCACCCCCAATGCCCGCGCCGTATATACTGCGCGCCAATATTTGTGGGAGAGCCTCGTGGGCATCGAAATACACTGGATCCGTGATGACCAGACCCTGGCCGCACACTGCCGGGGCTGGCACGAGCTGCCCTTCGTGGCGCTCGACACCGAATTCATGCGGGTCGACACCTTCTACCCCAAGGCCGGCCTGATCCAGGTGGGTGAAGGCAACCGGGCCTTCCTGATTGATCCCTTGCTGATCCGCGACTGGCGGCCGCTGGCCGAATTGCTCGAAGACAGCGGGGTGGTCAAGGTGCTGCATGCCTGCAGCGAAGACCTGGAAGTGCTCCTGCGCCTGACCGGCAAGCTGCCGCAACCATTGTTCGACACCCAGCTGGCCGCCGGTTACCTGAACATCGGTTTCTCCATGGGCTATTCGCGGCTGGTGCAAGAGGTCCTGGGCATCGAGCTGCCCAAGGGCGAAACCCGCTCGGACTGGCTGCAGCGGCCCTTGTCCGAGACCCAGGTCAGCTATGCCGCCGAGGATGCCGTGCACCTGGCCGAGCTGTTCAGCGCCCTGCGCCCGCGCTTGTCGGACGACAAGTACGCCTGGGTGCTGGAAGACGGCGCCGAGCTGGTCGCCCAACTGCGCCGAGAAGTCGAGCCGCAAACCCTGTATCGCGACGTCAAGCTCGCCTGGAAGCTGGGCCCCCAGCAACTGGCGGTGCTGCGTGAACTGTGCGCCTGGCGCGAGCGCGAGGCCCGCAGCCGCGACCTGCCGCGCAACCGTGTGCTGCGCGAGCATTCGCTGTGGCCCATGGCCAAGAGCCAGCCGGACAACCTGTCGGCCCTGGCCCGCATCGACGACATGCACCCGCGCACCATCCGCCAGGACGGTGAGTTTCTCCTCGGCCTGATCAAGCGCGCCGCGAGCCTGCCGGTCGAACAATGTCCGCAGGCCTTGCCCGAGCCGCTGCCGATCGAGGCCTCCGGTATCCTCAAGCGCCTGCGCGCGGTCGGCCAAGCCGAAGGCGAGCGCCTGGGGATCGCACCGGAGCTGATGCTGCGCAAGAAAACCCTCGAAGCCCTGCTCAAGAGCGGCTTCCCCAACGGCCCCTATCAACTGCCCGACTCGCTGCGCGGCTGGCGTCGCGAGCGCATGGGCCAGGCCCTGCTGGACAGCCTGGCAGGCGCCGGAGAATCCTGATGAAACGTATTTGCTCGATCTACAAGAGCCCACGCAAGAACGAAATGTACCTCTACGTGCTCAAGGCCGAGGGCCTGGAGCGTGTACCCGAGGGCCTGCTGCCTTTCTTCGGCACCCCGGTGCATGCCTTCGACCTGGTGTTGACCCCCGAGCGCAAGCTGGCCCGTGAGGACATTGCCAAGGTGCTGGAAAACCTCGACAGCCAGGGATATCACCTGCAGATGCCGCCGCCCGAGGATGACTACATCGAACACCTGCCCGAAGAGCTGTTGCGCCGCAACGACCCAGCCTGATCCCGGCCTGGTTCCCATCGTCCACCCAGCGGCCCGTTTTCCGGGCCGCCTTCGTTGTTTGCCAAGGTTGTCTTCTACATGCGCGTTCTGATCGCTGAACAGGATCATGCCAACTATGCCCGCCTGCTGGGCGAGGCGGCGCCAGAGCTGGATATCGTGACCAGTGGCGACTCTGCCGAACTGGCACGCCTGGCGCCCGACTGCCCGGTATGGCTGGGTCAGCCCGATCTTCTGGCCAGTCTGCTGCGCCAAGGCCATGGGCCCCGCTGGATGCAGTCCACCTGGGCCGGAATCACGCCGTTGCTGGCCAAGGGCCTGCCACGCGATTACCGCCTGACCCGTGCCGTCGGCATTTTTGGCCAGGTGATGGCTGAATACATGCTCACCTACATGCTGATCCACGAGCGCGACGTGCTGGCGCGTCTGGTGAGCCAGGTCGAGCGACGCTGGGACGAGCGCCCGGGGCGTACCCTGGAGGGGCGTCGGGTGCTGGTCGTCGGCACGGGCGATATCGGCCAGCGGGTCGCCGAATTCCTCGCGCCGTTCGGTGTGACCCTGTATGGCATCGCCAGCAGCGCCCGCGAGCAGGCACCGTTTGTCGAGGTGGTGGGGCTTGAGGATTTGCCGCGCATGGTGGGGCAGGCCGACTACGTGCTCAACCTGCTGCCCGATACCCCGGCGACCCACGATCTGTACGATGCCACGCTGTTCAAGTGCTTCAAGCCCAGCGCGCTGTTCATCAATGCCGGGCGTGGCGGTGGTCGATGCCGACCTGGTCGAGGCATTGAAGGAGGGCCACCTGGCCGGCGCGGTGATCGACGTCTGCCGACAGGAGCCGCTGCCTCAGCGGCATCCGTTCTGGACGGCCTGGGGCCTGCTGTTGACCGGGCACAGCTCGGCGCCCACCTCGCCAGCGGCGATGGTGCGGTTGTTCGTCGAGAATGCGCGGGCGTACCAGGCGGGGCAGGCACTGCGCGGGGAAGTGGACTTCGCGCGCGGGTATTGAACCGGCCGCGGAACATCATCGTTCCTGTGGGGGCGGCCTTGCGTCGCGAAAGGGCTGCAACGCAGCCCCCAGCGGTATTAGCCGCGCAGCTTCCCCCTGGGGCCGCTTTGCGACCCTTTCGCGACGCAAGGCCGCTCCACAAGGGGCAGTGACCCCGTGGGAGCGGGCTTGTCCGCGATGGGGTTGGAGCAGGTTTACAGGCTGAAGTCACCCTCAGCCGCCAGTTCGCTCAGTGGCCGGCGTGGGCTCGGTTCCTCGCGGGCTTGCAGGGCCTCGGCCAGGCTGGCCTTGTCGCCGAGCTTGCCGATCGCCACCATCGCGTGCAGGGCATAGCCCTCTGGAATCTTCAGCTCCTGGCGGGCCAGCGCCTGGTCAAAACCAGCCATGCCGTGGGTGTGCCAGCCGCTGATGCTGGCTTGCAGTGCCAGGTGACCCCAGGCGGAACCGGTGTCGAAGGTGTGCCACAGCGCAGGTTTTTCCTCGCTGGCACCCGGGGCGGCGAAGGTGGTCTTGGACATCACCAGCACCAGCGCCGAGGCCTGTTGCGCCCAGCTGCGGTTGAACTCGTTGAGGATCCCCAGGTAGCGCTCCCAGTTCGGCGTGCCACGACGCGCATACAGGAAGCGCCAGGGCTGCGAGTTGTAGGCCGAAGGTGCCCAGCGTGCGGCTTCCAGGAAGCCCAGCAGGGTTTGCTGGCTGATCGGCTCGGCGGTGAACGCCCGTGGCGACCAGCGGTTGATGAACTGCTCGTTGATGGCGTAGTCGGCGATGCGTGGGTTGGCGCTCATGCGTGCTCCTGCAAAAGGACGGGAAAGGGCGCACGCTACTGCGTCTGCCCGACACTGACAAGCGGTCTGGCTTTGGCCCGGGACAGGCTCTAGACTGGCGCCGCCGCGCGCCGCGGATTCAAGTTCAATGCAGGAACACGTGTAATGATCGCCGACACCGCGCCCTTCTGGCGGCGCAAGACCCTTGAGCAACTCGACCGGCAAGAGTGGGAGTCGCTGTGCGACGGCTGCGGCCTGTGCTGTCTGCAGAAGCTCGAGGACGAAGACGACAACAGCGTCTATTACACGCGTATCGCCTGCAAGCTGCTGGACCTGACCACTTGCCAGTGCAGCGACTACCCGAACCGCTTCGCCCAGGTACCCGACTGCATCCAGCTCACCCCGGGCAAGGCCGATCAGTTCAAGTGGCTACCCACGACCTGCGGCTATCGCCTGGTCAGCGAAGGCAAGGACTTGCCCGCCTGGCATCACCTGGTCTGCGGGGATCGCAAGCAGGTGCATGAACAGCGTATTTCCCAGTCCGGCCGCATGCTCAGCGAGCACGACGTCGACGAAGACGACTGGGAAGACCACCTCATCTTTCGCGCGGGTTGAGTGAGCCGCGCTTTCTATCTTTCGCTTCTGGAACAAGGAGTTTCTGCATGCGTTGCCATCTGTTGTGGGTGCTGGGCCTTGTGGCCTGTGCGCCGGCCTGGGCCAAGAAGGTCGACCTGGATTATCAGGTGCGCCTGCTGCCCGCGAGCGGGCAGGCGGAGGTTCACCTGACGCTGGCCGATGGCAGCGTGGTGCGTAGCCTGGACTTCGACCTGGGCAAGCAGAGCCCCTACAGCGATTTTCGTGCCGATGGCCAATGGCAGGTGCAGGGCGAGCGGGGTGTCTGGCATCCCGGGGCGGGCAAGACCCAGCTCAGCTATCGCGTACAACTGAATCTGAAACCTCAAGACGGCGGCTACGAAAGCCGTATCACACCACGCTGGGCGTTGTTCTCCGGGGACCGGCTGGTACCACCTGCACGGCTGGACCAGCAGGACGGCACGGAGCTAGTGGCCCGCCTGGTGTTCGAACTACCGGCAGGCTGGAAGAGCGTGGAAACCGCCTGGCCGCGCATCGGCAAGCAGAAGTTTCGCATCGATGATACCTCGCGCCTGTTCGACCGCCCTACTGGTTGGATGCTCGCCGGCAATCTTGGCAGCCGTCGCGCACGGCTGGGCGAAACCGAGGTCACCGTGGCCGCACCGCAAGGGCAGGGCATGCGCCGGATGGACACGCTGACCTTGCTGACCTTTGTCTGGCCGCAGTTGCAGGCGGTGTTTCCACGCAATCCGCCCAAGCTGCTGGTGGTGGGCGCGCGCGATGAGATGTGGCGCGGTGCCATGGCCGGGCGCAACTCCATCTACCTGCACAGCAGCGGGCCGTTGATCGGTGAGAGCGGCGCCAGCCCGCTGCTGGGTGTGCTGGTGCAAATGTTTGCCCAGATCAATGATCGTGAGGGTAGCGACTGGTTGGGCGAAAGCCTCGCTGACTACTACGCCATGGAGCTGTTGCGCAGGGCCGGCGGTATCAGCGACGACCGTTACGAAGCCTGGCTGGCCCGTCTGCACAAGCAGGGTGCCCAGGTCAGCCGTCTGCAGGGCGAACAGGTCGGTACTGCCCAGATTGCCCGAGGGGTACTGCTGCTACAGGCACTAGACCGTGAGATCCGCCTGCATACCCAGAACAAGCGCTCCCTGGATGATGTCGTCCGTGCCTTGATGCGCCTGTCCAGTGTCAGCACCGCAGAGTTCATCCAGATCAGCGAGAGTGTGCTGGGGCGGCGTTCCGAAGTGCTGGAGAGCAAGGTCCTGCGTTGAAGTCCCTGAGCCGCTGGGCCGGGCCTGCGCGTCGTACGTCGAGAAGGCCAGGTCGTGCCTGGAATACGCGGCCGGGCGCAGGCCCGGTATCGTCCAGGGTGAGGAGAGCGAAGCTGCGTGCGTGGCGCTCGAGCGCGTCTGGAGCAACGTTTCGTGATCCGAGCAGGACCGGTGCTGTTCTGACGGAGCTCAGCACCCGGCCGCCCTTGCTGGGCCGGTGCCGCCTTCTTCACGGGTTCACTCGCGAAGAGGACGGTGGCGGCCCTGCAAGGGCGGCTTTCTTATTTGAACCGGGGCCCCGAGCGGGTGTTGAGCCCTTTGGCCATGCGGTCATACAGCACCACATTCACTGTCGCCGCCAGGTTCATGCAGCCTTCGGTCGGGATGTAGATGGTTTCTTCGCACCAGGCACGCACTTCGGCGCTCAGGCTGCCGTCTTCGGGCCCGAAGATGTAGAGGGCGCGGTCGGGGTGGGTGTATTCGGGAAGCGGGCGAGCGCCCTCGACCAGCTCCACGGCCACCGGCGTGCATCCCAGGGGAATGATGCGTTGCAGGTCGTCGATGCCGATCAGTGGGATGTCGTAGTGCACGCGCTTGGTGTCGGTGACGAAATCGCGGGCGCGCTCATAGCGCTTGCCGGTGTAGAAGACCGAGTTGACGCCGTAGCAACCCGCTGCGCGCATCACCGAACCTACGTTCTCCGCCGACTTGGGATTGAACAGGCCGATGCAGCTGTACCGTTTGTTTGCCACGTGCCGGGGCCCTTCGCAAAAAAAGCGCGATTATACGGACTCGCCGGCAGCTGCGGGAGGCGATTCGATGTTCAGTCTTTCTTGAGCAGGCCTGCAAGACCCGCAAACGGGTTGTGGGTGGCCTTGGCGATGCTGGGCGTGCTGGTGGAGCCTTCGCTGAAGTACTGCTGATCGGTGTAGCGCGAGTGTTCGTTGTCGTGGCAGTACAGGCACAGCAACTCCCAGTTGGAGCCATCCTGGGGATTGTTGTCATGGTTGTGGTCGCGGTGATGCACGGTCAGCTCGCTCAGGCGCTTGCCGGAGAATTCGCGGGCGCAGCGGCCGCAGACGTGCGGGTACATCTTCAGGGCCTTGTCGCGGTAGCCCATTTCCTTGTCGCGCTTGGCGTCGGCGAGGATGCGGTCGAGGCGGGCGGTGGCGGCGGAGGTGGAGGCCGAGCTCATGGGGTATTACCTTTCTTGTAATCAGGCGGATGACGGTTATGTCGTTGAGTCTAGCGCGCCCGCGCTATCCTCGGACAGGCAAAAACGCAGGATTGGGCATAGCCTGTAGGTAGGTTCCAGACAGGAGGTTGCTGATGTTCCATGCGATCCTCGCCGCATTGATCCTTGCCGCCGCACCGTCGGCTGATGCTGCTGGCCAGCAGCAGCCGCGGATCATCACACCGGTGCCAGGTGCGCCCGGCACGCCGACGCCGACGCCTTATCCACAGATCACCCCGAGCACGCCACCCAAGGCCGGCGACAACCAGCCCGGGGCGCCGCTGTTGCCGCCGATGCCGCTGCCCGGGCCACACAAGGACCAGCCGTTGCCGGGGTCTTCGGCGGATCCGCCGAAGGCCCCGCCCAAGCAACCGTAGGACGCGGCAGGCGGGGTGCCCTGGGGCTGCCTGATGGTGACCTTTGCAGGACGGCCTTGCGTTGCGATTCGGGTGCGAAGCGCCGCAAGCCCGGCTGGCACGGCGTACCGGATGCACCGCAGCTTCTTGCCCGCCGGTGTTTACACCACCCCCAGCTCGTTGAGCACGAACGCATACTCCAGCGCCACATCCCGCAGCCCCTGGTAACGCCCGCTCATGCCACCGTGCCCGGCCCCCATCTCGGTCTTGAGCAGCAGCAGGTTGTCGTCGGTCTTGCGGGTACGCAGGCGTGCCACCCATTTGGCCGCTTCCCAGTACTGCACGCGGCTGTCGTTGTAACCGGCGACCACCAGCATGGCCGGGTAGGCCTGGGCCTTGACGTTCTCGTACGGCGCATAGGCCTTGATCCGCTGGTACACGTCCGGCTCTTGCGGGTTGCCCCATTCGTCGTACTCGGTGACGGTCAGCGGCAATTCGGGGTCGAGCATGGTGTTGAGCACGTCGACGAAGGGTACCTCGGCGATGGCGCAGCGGAACAAGTCCGGGCGCTGGTTGAGCACTGCACCTATCAGCAGGCCGCCGGCGCTGCCGCCACTGATGGCCAGGTGTTCTCGGTCGGTCACGCCTTCGGCGATCAGGTGCTCGGCGCAGGCAATGAAGTCGTCGAAGCTGTTCTGCTTGTGTTCCTGCTTGCCGGCCCGGTACCAGGCTTCCCCCAGCTCGCCGCCGCCGCGCACATGGGCGATGGCGAAGGCCACGCCGCGTTGCAGCAGGCTCAGGCGGGCATGGGAGAACCAAGGGTCGAGGCTTTCGCCGTAGGCGCCATAGCTGTAGAGGTAGAGCGGCACGCGCGTGTCCAGGTCGTCTCGGCGACGCACCAGGCTGATCGGCACACGGGTGCCGTCCTTGGCGACGGCCCAGAGGCGCTGGCTGACGTAATCGTCGGCGTCGAACTCTCCGAGTACCGGGGTCTGCTTGAGCACGGTCTGGGCACCGCTGGCCAGTACCAGCTGGCGCACCTGGGCCGGACGGTTGAGCGCTTCGTAGCGCAGGCGCACGCAGGTGCTGACGAACTCCAGGCTGTCCTGGACATATAGGCTGTAGGCGGCATCCGGCAGTTCGACGCGGTAGGGCGGCAGGTCGCGCGGGTGCACTTCGATGATCGGCAGCCCGCCTTCGCGCAGGCTCAAGGTCAAGGCGCTGGCGTTGAGGCTCAGGCCTTCGAGCATGACGTCGTCACGGTGCGCGACCAGCACCTGCCACTGGTCGCGGGTCGGCACCTGTTCGGCCGGGGCCTGGAACAGGGCGAAGTTGATGCCGTCCTGGTTGCTGCGGATGAACCAGCGCCACTGGCCGTCCAGCTGGCCGTGGTCGGGGTAGTACTCATGGTCCTCGTTCCGTGGCGCCAGGCAGGTGAACGCGGCCTGCGGGGTCGCGGCGTCCAGCACCCAGGCTTCGCTGGTGGTCTTGCTGTTGAGCAGCAGCACCAACTGGCGCTCGGAACTGGTGCGGTAGCAATGCAGGAAGAAGCGCCCGTCGGGTTCCTCGAACACAGTCTGGGCGGCGTCTTCACCCAGGGTGTGGCGACGCAGGCGCCAAGGGCGGTGTGTGTCGTCCAGCTCGGCGAAGAACAGTGTGCGGCTGTCGTTGGCCCAGGTCATGCTGGCGTCGCAGTCGTCGAAGGGCAGGGGGGTGACAGCGCCGTTGGCCAGGTCCTTGACGTACAGCGTGTAGATCTCGTCGCCGCTGGTGTCGAGGCTGTAGGCCAGCAGGCGGTGATCGGGGCTGACGTTGAAGGCGCCCAGGGCCAGGAAGCCGCCGGCAGCCAGGGCGTTGGGGTCGAGCAGCAGTTCTTCACGGCTTTCATCGACGGTGTTGCTGTCGTCCACCGGGCGCGGGCAGCGGTAGTGGCGCGGGTATTCATCGCCGGCGGTGGTGCGGGTGTAGTACAGGTACGGGCCCCACGGGGAGGGCAGCGACAGGTCGGTTTCCAGGATGCGGCCCTTGATCTCTTCGAACAGTTGCTCGCGCAGGGGGGCCTGATCGGCCAGGCAGCCTTCCTGATAGGCATTTTCCGCGTTCAGGTAGGCCAGCACCTCGGGTGTGTCTCGGTCCTGCAGCCAGGCGTACGGGTCGCAGGCGTTGTCGGCATGGGCGATGGGCGGCTGGGGCGTGTTGGGCATTGGGGATCTCATGGCTGGGGACTGCCTGCATGAGCCTCTTCGCGGGTAAGCCCGCTCCCGGGTTGTGCGGCGCCTACGCTGTGGGAGCAGGTTTGCCCGCGAAGAGGGCGGCGCGGTCCAAAAGTGTTTATCATAGGCGTCTCTTTACCTGGCTTGCACGAACACCATGACCGAGAACGACTATATGCTCGCCTGGGGCCTGTACGCCCTTGCCGCCCTGGGCTGCCTGTGGGTGGGTTTCAAGCTCACTGGCTGGATGTGGCGCTGGCTGCGCGAACCGATCCGGGTGGTCATGGCAGTGCTGCTGCTGACGCCGACCATCGTTGACCCGGTCAAGGAAAGCTTCGCGCCGGCCATCGCCATCACCGCGCTGGATGTGGCCTTCAAGGTCGGCAACAACGCCTGGCGTGCCGCCTCGGACCTGGCCATGTATGGCTTGATCGCCTTTGTCCTGTACTTCCTGTTCGTCCTGGTGCGCTGGCCGCTGGAAAAACGCGCCCGCGAGCGCAAGGCCCAGGCCGACGCCGCCGCCAAGCGCCAGGCCGCCGAAGATGAGCAGGTGATGGTCGAGACACCGGTCGCCGCCGATCGGCGCGACCGCTACCGCGACGACCCGCTGCCGACAGCGCCTGCCGGTGTCGGCCGCGGTCGGGTCGAGCCGCGTCTGTAGGCAGAGGGTATCGAGCATGTGCGAACTGCTGGGCATGAGTGCCAACGTCCCCACCGACATCGTCTTCAGTTTCACCGGCCTGATGCAGCGTGGTGGGCGTACCGGCCCGCACCGCGACGGCTGGGGCATCGGCTTCTACGAAGGACGCGGCTTGCGCGTGTTCCAGGATCCGGCGGCGAGCAGCGAGTCGGAAGTCGCCAATCTGGTGCAGCGCTACCCGATCAAGAGCGAAGTGGTCATCGGTCATATCCGCCAGGCCAACGTGGGCAAGGTCTGCCTGTCCAACACCCACCCGTTCGTACGCGAACTCTGGGGCCGCAACTGGTGCTTTGCGCATAATGGCCAGTTGGGCGACTTCCGTGGCCGGACCACCTTCTACCGACCGGTGGGCGACACCGACAGCGAAGCGGCCTTTTGCGACCTGCTCAACCGCGTGCGCGAAGCCTTCCCGGAGCCGGTGGACATCGAACAGCTGCTGCCGGTGTTGGTCCAGGCCTGTGCCGGCTACCGAGGCCAGGGCGTGTTCAACTGCCTGCTCAGCGATGGCGACTGGCTGTTCTGCTTTTGCTCGACCAAGCTTGTGCATATCACCCGGCGCGCGCCTTTCGGGCCGGCGCGGCTGAAGGACTTCGACCTGAACGTCGACTTCCAGGCCGAAACCACCCCCAACGATGTGGTCACGGTGATCGCCACCGAGGCCCTGACCGAAAACGAGACCTGGCATCGCTACGAGCCGGGTCAATGGGCCCTGTGGCGGCATGGCGAGTGCATTGCCCACGGGCAGAGCTAGGGAAGCCAGTGCATGTTCAGAGGTTACCTGCGGTTGTTGTTGTTCACCTTCGGCCTGCTGGCCGGTCTCCAGGTTCCCGGGCTGATCAAGGACTACAGCCAGCGGGTCGAGGCGCACCTGTTCGAGTCGCGCGAGGCGCTTTCGGGGTTCGAGGAGACCGCGCAGCGCTTCTTCAAGGGTGACCTGCAAGCGCTGATACGGCATTACCGCACCAGCGACGATCCGGTATTCAACAGCGATGCCAACAGCATCGAGAGCCTGTTGATCCGCAACCAGTTGCTGGAGAACGAATGGCAAGCGCTGCAGGGCCCATGGCTGAGCCGCACCTGGCATGTGCTGGTGCAGGCCGACCCGCAACTGCGCGAGGAAACCCTCAACGGCTACAGCTACCAGATATTGCTGGTGCCAGAGGCCGTTGGCTGGGGCCTGGGGGCCGGGTTCGTGCTGGCGCTGGTGATCGAGAGCCTGCTGCTGTCGATTGGCTGGGTAGTGCTTGGCGGGCGGCGCAAGGCTGTCAAGGAGAGCTGGCGCTGACATTCACTGCGCCGGTGAGGGCTTTCCCACTCGAGGCCAGCCGGAAACACGCGGCAAAGAACGCCCGGCGCGGTAAGGTAGGCACATGGACAACGACAAGGGAGCCCGACCGGTGAAACGCCTGTTACTCAATTGCGACATGGGCGAGAGTTTCGGCAGTTGGCGCATGGGTCTGGACGCCGACGTGATGCCCTATATCGACTGCGCCAACATCGCCTGCGGCTACCATGCAGGCGACCCCGGCACCATGCGCCGTACCGTGGCCCTGGCATTGGAGCACGGCGTGACCATCGGCGCGCACCCGGCCTATCCGGACCTGGTCGGCTTCGGTCGCCGCTCCATGGCCTGCAGCAGTGATGAAATCCGCGACTTGCTGCACTACCAGATCGGTGCCCTGGACGGGATCTGCAAAGTGCTGGGCAGCCGCGTGGCCTACGTCAAACCCCACGGCGCGCTGTACAACGACATGATGGCCGACCCGCTCAAGCTGCGCGCCATACTCGAGGCCGTGGCGGCCTATGAGCCGGGCCTGCCGGTGATGCTCATGGCCACGGCCGACGACAGCACCGCCCGTGCCCTGGGCAAGGCGATCGGCGTACCGCTGTGGTTCGAGGCCTTCGCCGACCGGGCCTACACCGCCAGCGGTCACCTGGTATCGCGACGCCTGCCCGGCGCGGTGCACCACGATCCGGCCCTGGTGATCGGGCAGGCCCTGCGCCTGGCTCGTGGCGAGGCGCTGGTGGCCGATGACGGCAGTGCCGTGCGTCTGGACGCCAGCACCCTCTGTGTACATGGTGACAACGACAGCTCCGTGGCAGCCGTGCGACAGATCCGCCAGGCCCTCGACGTCCTGGTGCAGCCATGAGCCCACGCATCGAGGTGGTGGCCATCGACAGCCTGATGGTGCGCCTGTTCGACGTCATCGACGAAGCCAACATGCCGTGGATCCTGGCTGCCAGCCAGCGTTTGCGTGCGGCCTTCGGCGCGGGGTTGGTCGATCTGGTGCCGTCCTACACCACGCTGATGGTGCAGTTCGAGCAGGCGCCGGCGCAGGCCAGGGCGCTGATCGGCCAGGCACTGGAGGGCCTGCGGCCAGGCGCAGGCAATGCCGGGCGTCGGCACGAGATCCCGGTGTGGTACCACGCCAGCGTCGGGCCGGAGCTGCCGGTGCTGGCCGCCCGCGGTGGGTTGAGCGAGGCCGAGGTGATCCGCCTGCACAGCGAACGTGAGTACCCGGTGTTCGCCCTGGGCTTTGCCCCGGGGTTCGGCTTCATGGGGCTGGTGGACGAGCGCCTGGCCACCCCACGCCTGAGCACCCCGCGCAAGCGTGTGGCGGCGGGCAGCGTGGGCATTGCCGAGCGCCAGACTGCCGCCTATCCGGCGGTGTCGCCAGGCGGCTGGAACCTGATCGGTCGTACACCGGTGCGCCTGTTCGACCATGCGCGCGACGGCTACAGCCTGCTGCAACCCGGTGATCGGGTGCGCTTCGTGGCGGTGTCCCATGATGAGTTCATGGCATTGGGCGGCGACGACAGCCCGTTGGAGGTCCAGGCGTGAATCGACTGACGATCGAGGCCGGCACCGCGCTGTGCCAGTTGCAGGATGCCGGGCGTTTCGGCGTGCGCCACCTGGGCGTGACCCAGGGCGGAGCGCTGGACTGGGTGGCGATGCATTGGGCCAACTGGCTGCTGGGCAATGCCCTGGCGGCGCCTGTGGTGGAGGTGACGCTGGGCGGTTTCACCGTGGTTGCCGGGCAGGATTGCACGCTTGCCCTGACGGGGGCTGACCTGGATGCGCACCTGGACGAGCAGCCGGTGCGACCCTGGCGCAGCTTTCGGCTGGGCAAGGGCCAGCGGTTGAGCGTGCGCCAGCCCCGGCAGGGGGCACGGGCCTACCTGGCGGCACCTGGCGGCTTCCAGGCCCAGGCGGTGCTGGGCAGTTGTGCGACGGTGGTGCGCGAGGCGCTTGGCGGCATCGATGGCCGAGGTACGACGCTGGCCAGAGGGCAGGAGCTGTTGTTCGCCGGCGGCTCGCCGGCCTTGCGTGAGGTGCCGCAGCGACTGCGCCCGGAGTACCGGGAAAAGCCCGTGCTGGATCTGGTGATGGGTGCGCAGATCGGTGCGTTCAGCGGCACCAGCCTGTTCGAGGTGTTCAATCGGGACTGGACCCTGGACAGTCGGTCCGATCGGATGGGCATGCGTCTGCTCGGGCCGCAGCTGGTCTACCAGGGGGCGCCGATGATTTCCGAAGGCATTGCGCTGGGCGCTGTGCAGGTGCCGCCGGATGGCCAGCCGATCGTGTTGCTCAATGACCGCCAGACCATTGGTGGTTATCCACGCCTGGGGGCGTTGACGCCGCTGGCGCTGGCGCAACTGGCGCAGTGCCTGCCCGGGGCGGTGGTGCGGTTCAGGGCGGTGGTGCAGGATCAGGCCTGGCGGGAGCAGCAGGCTTACCTGGGGCGCTGGGCCTGATGGCAATTGGGGCCGCTTTGCGGCCCTTTCGCGACCAAGGCCGCATGAATCGCACTGAGCCCCAGCCCCAGCGGTATGGCTTACTTGGACAGGTAACGCATCCCGTCTTCCAGCCCCTGCAAGGTCAGCGGATACATCTTGTCTTCGATCAGCTCGCGCACCAGGTGGGTCGAGGCGGTGTAGTCCCAGGCTTGCCGGGGGTACGGGTTGATCCAGATGATCTTCCTGAACTTCTCCATGAAGCGCTGCATCCACACGTACCCGGCTTCTTCGTTCCAGTGTTCCACGCTGCCGCCGGGCTGGGTGATCTCGTAGGGCGCCATGGCCGCGTCGCCGACGAACACCACCTTGTAGTCGTCGCCATACTTGTGCAGCAGGTCGAAGGTGGAGAAGCGCTCCGAGGTGCGGCGCAGATTGTTCTTCCACACTGATTCGTAGACGAAGTTGTGGAAGTAGTAGTACTCCATGTGCTTGAACTCGGTCTTGCAGGCCGAGAACAGTTCTTCGCAGACCTTGACGTGGGCGTCCATGGAGCCGCCGATGTCGAACAGCAACAGCAGCTTGACCGTGTTGCGCCGCTCCGGGCGCATCTGGATGTTCAGCAACCCTGCGTCCCGTGCGGTGTGGTCGATGGTGCCGTCGATGTCCAGTTCCTCGGCGGCGCCTTCGCGGGCGAACCTGCGCAGGCGGCGCAGGGCCAGCTTGATGTTGCGCGTGCCCAGCTCGACCTGGTCGTCGAGGTTCTTGTACTCGCGCTGGTCCCAGACCTTCACCGCCTTGCCCTGGCGCTTGCCGGCCTCGCCCACGCGGATGCCCTCGGGGTTGTAGCCACCGGAGCCGAACGGGCTGGTGCCGCCGGTGCCGATCCACTTGTTGCCGCCGGCGTGACGTTCCTTCTGTTCTTCGAGGCGTTTCTTGAATTCCTCGATCAGCTTGTCCAGACCGCCCAGGGGCTGGATCTGCGCACGTTCCTCGTCGCTGAGCGAGCGCTCGAACTCCTTGCGCAGCCAGTCTTCCGGGATCAACGCCTCGATGTGGCGATCGAGGTTCTCCAGGCCTTTGAAATAGGCGGCGAAGGCCCGGTCGAACTTGTCGAAGTGGCGTTCGTCCTTCACCAGGATCGCTCGGGCGAGGTAGTAGAATTCGTCCATGTCGGCGAATACCACGTGCTTTTGCAGCGCCTGGTGCAGGTCGAGCAGTTCGCGCACCGACACCGGCACCTTGGCCGCGCGCATTTCATTGAACAGGTTGAGCAGCATGGCCCGGCTCCTGTCAGCGGTTGCCGCGCCGGCTCATGAAGGCCAGGCGCTCGAGCAACTGCACGTCCTGCTCGTTCTTCACCAGGGCGCCGGCCAGTGGCGGGATGGCCTTGGTCGGGTCGCGTTCGCGCAGCACGGCTTCGCCGATGTTGTCGGCCATCAGCAGCTTGAGCCAGTCGACCAGTTCGGAAGTGGAGGGCTTTTTCTTCAGGCCCGGCACCTTGCGTACGTCGAAGAACACGTCCAGTGCCTCGCTGACCAGCGACTGGCTGATGTTCGGATAGTGCACGTCGACGATCTGCTGCAGGGTGGCGCGGTCGGGGAAGGCGATGTAGTGGAAGAAGCAGCGGCGCAGGAAGGCGTCGGGCAGTTCCTTCTCGTTGTTGGAGGTGATGATGATGATCGGACGCTGTCTGGCCTTGATGGTCTCGTCGATTTCGTAGACGTAGAACTCCATCTTGTCGAGTTCCTGCAACAGGTCGTTGGGGAACTCGATATCGGCCTTGTCGATCTCGTCGATCAGCAGGATCACCCGCTCGTCGGCCTCGAATGCCTCCCAGAGCTTGCCCTTCTTCAGGTAGTTGCGCACATCGTGGACCTTGTCCACACCCAGTTGCGAGTCGCGCAGGCGGCTGACCGCGTCGTACTCGTAGAGGCCCTGATGGGCCTTGGTGGTGGATTTGATGTGCCAGGTGATCAGGCGGGCGCCGAAGGAGGCGGCGAGCTGTTCGGCGAGCATGGTCTTGCCGGTTCCGGGCTCACCCTTGACCAGCAGCGGGCGCTCCAGGGTGATGGCTGCGTTGACCGCCAGCTTCAGGTCGTCTGTGGCGACATAGTCGCGGGTGCCTTCGAACTTCATGAACCGATCCTCTGTGGGGCATCAGCACCGGCCCTTTCGCGGGCAAGCCCGCTCCCACGGAGGCAGGGGTGAGCCTGTGGGAGCGGGCTTGCCCGCGAAAGGGCCGGCCCATAAACACATGTTTATTTTGTCAGCGACTATAACGCGGCCCCGGTCAAGTGCAAACGCAGACCGGGCATTCAGTCTCTGAATGGTGCGTCGAGCCCCGGTTCAGTCGGAATCGGGCGGCGGTTGCTCGTAACGTGCGTTGAACGCCTGAATGAAGCCATTGCGCAGGATCTGCAGGAATGCCTCGAAGGCACTGACATTGCGCTGATGCACGCTGCCGCTGAGCTCCACACGGGTGGCGAACTGGTTCTTCGGCTGGTTTTTCAGCACCGTTTCGCTGGCGCCGACCAGTGCTTCCCAGATCGAGCGAAAGAAGCCTTTGTCCTTGTCTTCCACGTCCTGGTGCCAGTTGAACACATCGACGTCGCGCAGCAGCGGCTTGATGTAGCCATGCAGGTGGCCCTGTTCGGCCTGTGCCTCGATGACCAGGTCGCCGTGGCCGGCATTGAAGTCGAACTTGCCGTAGGCACTGGCGAAATCGTTGAGTCGGCGCAGCTGGATGCCGGTGGCGCGCAGGCGGAATTGGAAGTCGTCGAAGTCGCTGAACGGATCGAATGTGGCGCGGCTTTCCACCCGGGCGTCGCCGAGCAACAGGGCAGTGCCGTCGAAGCGGGCGTCGCGGCGGCCCTTTTCGTCGCGCACGTTGGTCAGGTTGCGGATGCTGGCGTCCAGTTGGGTTGCCTTGAGATCGACCGGCGGTGTGGAGTTGAAGTTACGGAAGGTCAGGGTCCCCTTGTTGATGAGCACCTCGTTGAGGGTGATGGGCAGCAGCTTCTCCAGTTGCTGGCGCCAGTCGGTGCCCTGGCCGGTCTGGGAGTTCTGCTTGCTGCCGCCGTCGACGAAGTTCAACTGCGGGTGAACGAACGTCACCTTGGCAACCACCGCGCGGTCGTACCACAGCGAGTGCCAGCTCACCGACAGATCGATCAGGGGCGCGTCCAGCAGTGGCACGGGCACCTTGCCGGTGACCTTGACGATCTTCAGGTCGTTGATCTGGTAGGCCCCGCGCCACCAGGCCAGGTCCACGTCCGCGACGTGCCCGCGGTAGTCGCCCATGCTGGCGAGCCGGTCGTTCAGGTAGCCGCGCACCAGGTAGGGCAGGGCCAGGTGCAGGGCCAGCAACAGCGCCACCAGGCTGGCCAGGCCGACCAGCGGCCAGCGATAACGGGCTTTCATCGAAGGCTCTCCGAGGCGGGTTGTCCGGTTGACCTGCGTGCACCTTGCGGAGTTCGAACGGGCTTTACTGCCCCCAGGGGCGGGCTTACCCTTGAGGCTTCCCTGCTCCTTCAAAGTCCAAGGACCCCTGCCATGAGCCGTATCTTCGCAGACAACGCCCACTCCATCGGCAACACGCCGCTGGTGCAGATCAACCGCATCGCCCCGCGCGGCGTGACCATCCTGGCCAAGATCGAAGGGCGCAACCCAGGCTATTCGGTCAAGTGCCGGATCGGCGCGAGCATGGTCTGGGACGCCGAGAGCAGCGGCAAGCTCAAGCCGGGCATGACCATTGTCGAGCCCACTTCGGGCAACACCGGTATCGGCCTGGCATTCGTCGCCGCCGCCCGTGGCTACAAGCTGATGCTGACCATGCCGGCCTCCATGAGCCTGGAGCGACGCAAGGTGCTCAAGGCGCTGGGCGCCGAGCTGGTACTGACCGACCCGGCCAAGGGCATGAAGGGCGCGATCGAAAAGGCCAACGAGATCGTCGCGTCCGATCCGGCCAAGTACTTCCTGCCGGGGCAGTTCGAGAACCCGGCCAACCCGGCGATCCATGAAAAGACCACCGGCCCCGAGATCTGGAACGACACCGACGGCGCCGTGGACGTGCTGGTGGCGGGCGTCGGTACTGGCGGCACCATCACCGGCGTGTCGCGCTACATCAAGCACACCCGGGGCAAGTCGATCCTGTCGGTGGCGGTGGAGCCGGTGGCCTCGCCGCTGATCAGCCAGACGCTCGCCGGCGAGGAGCTCAAGCCCAGCCCGCACAAGATCCAAGGCATCGGTGCCGGTTTCGTGCCGAAAAACCTCGACCTGTCCATCGTCGACCAGGTCGAGACGGTCACCGACGAGGAGGCCAAGGCCATGGCCCTGCGGCTGATGCAGGAGGAGGGCATCCTCTGCGGCATCTCCTGCGGCGCGGCGATGGCGGCGGCGGTGCGTCTGGCCGAGAAGCCGGAAATGCAGGGCAAGACCTTGGTGGTGATCCTGCCGGACTCCGGTGAGCGTTACTTGTCCAGCATGCTGTTCAGTGATCTGTTCACCGAGCAGGAAAACCAGCAGTAAGGCGCTGTTTTTGCGATCTTGAGGGCTGCTTTGCAGCCCTTTCGCGACACAAGGCTACTCTCCAGGGCGGCCCGGGCTTTTTGCCAGACCGCTGATCCGGCGCAATGCTCGATGACGGGCTTTGTTGCACAATCCCCAACACTGCACTTCGCCCTCGGTTGTTTTTACCGGGGGCGGATGGGTTTATGATGGCTGGATGATTTTGTGTGGAGCAGGCCGCGGCCTGGTTTCTTCTCCAAGGAGTGTTGCATGACCTTTTCCTTCGCCGCCAAGGCGGGTGTCCTGCTGGTGTTCTTCGGCAGCGTGCTGTTCGTGCACCTGCGGGGCAAGGCGCGTTTGCCCGTGCTGCGCCAGTTCGTCAACCATTCGGCGCTGTTCGCCCCCTACAACAGCTTGATGTACCTGTTTTCCGGCGTGCCATCCAAACCGTACCTGGACCGCCAGCGTTTTCCCGAGCTCGATGTGCTCAAGGACAACTGGGAAGTGATCCGTGAAGAGGCCATGCGCCTGTTCGACGAGGGCTACATCCGTGCCGCCGAGAAGGACAACGACGCCGGCTTCGGCTCGTTCTTCAAGAAAGGCTGGAAGCGTTTCTACCTGAAGTGGTACGACAAGCCTTTGCCCTCGGCCGAAATGCTCTGCCCCAAGACCGTCGAGCTGGTCAGCCGCATCCCCAACGTGAAGGGCGCCATGTTCGCCCTGTTGCCCGGCGGCAGCCACCTGAACCCGCACCGCGACCCGTTTGCCGGCTCCCTGCGTTACCACCTGGGCCTGTCCACCCCCAACTCGGACAACTGCCGCATCTACGTCGACGGCCAGCCCTATGCCTGGCGCGACGGTGAGGACGTGATGTTCGATGAAACCTACGTGCACTGGGTGAAGAACGAGACCGACGTGACCCGCGTGATCCTGTTCTGCGATATCGAGCGCCCACTGAGCAGCCCACTCATGACCCGCGTCAACCGCAAGGTCAGTGCCTTCCTCGGCCGCGCCACCGCCCCGCAGAACACCGACGACGAGCGCGTGGGCGGGATCAACCAGGCCTATGCCTGGAGCAAACGCTTCAGCAACAAGATCAGCACCCGTGTGAAGAAGTTCAAGCGCGCCAACCCCAAGGCCTACCGCATCCTGCGTCCGGTGCTGGCGGTGGCGGTGGCCTTGCTGCTGTACCGCTGGCTGTTCTGATCCATTTGCCACCGCATTCGCGGGTAAACCCACTCCCACAGGTTTCATGTGATCCTTGTGGGGGCGGGTTCAGCCTTGAAAGGGCTTGATCTGCCGATACAAAAGACAGCTATTGCCCGGCATTGGATTCGCCGTTATATTCCGAAATATTCTCTTCTCCGAAGACCTGATCATGCCAGCCATCCCTTCCATCACTGCTGTCGTCCTCGCGCCTGCCGCGGGCGTGGTTGTGCGTGGCAGCCAGCAGCCGGCCATGATCAGTCATTACCCACCACCTGTCAGTGGCGTGGTAGGCGGCGTAGCTCCGCCTCCTTGCGCAGTGGTGCTGGGCTGATCGGCCCCTGGCCGCTTCCCATCGCACTCGCAACCTACTGAACACGGTCGGCTTCTCCCCTCGCTAGCGCGACAGCCTGCCGTTCGGCTCATTTGCCCTCATACAGGTGGCAATACATGTCTGTCTTTTCCAAAGCATCCGTGGCCTCGGCGGCCACGACCAGCCTGTTCGTCCTGCTGTGGAGCAGCGGGGCGATCGTCTCCAAGCTCGGCCTGGCCCAGGCCAGCCCCTTTGCCTTCCTCCTCCTGCGCTCGGCCCTGGCGCTCTCAGGCCTGCTGCTGATCGGCCCGCTGCTGGGGCTGCGCTGGCCGCGTAGCCGTGGTGCCATTCTGCGTGCCCTGGGTACCGGGTGCGTGTTGCTTGGCGCCTATCAGATCTTCTACCTGCTGGCGTTGAACACTCATGTTACCCCTGGCGTCATGGCCACGGTCATGGGGGTCCAACCGATCCTCACCGTGGTGTTGATGGAGCGCCAGCGCTCCTGGAGCCGGCTGTTCGGGCTTGGCCTGGGGCTGGGAGGTTTGGTGATGGTGGTGTACCAGGGCATCAACCTGGGTGGGGTGTCCCTGGCCGGGATGTTGTTCGCCCTGCTGGCCCTGGCCAGCATGACCTTGGGTTCGATCCTGCAAAAACGCATCACCGACAACCCCATGGGCACCTTGCCGCTGCAATACATGGCCGGTTTTGCGCTGTGCGCGGTGTTCGCTCCGTTCCAGCCACTGCAGGTGCAGTGGAGCGCCAACTTCATCGGCGCACTGGCGTGGATGGGGCTGGTGGTCTCGTTGCTGGCGACCCTGCTGCTGTACCGGCTGATCGCCAGGGGCAACCTGGTCAATGTCACTAGCCTGTTCTACCTGGTGCCGGCAGTGACGGCGGTGATGGATTTCCTGATCTTCGGCAATCGGCTGGCACCGCTCAGCCTGCTGGGGATGGGGTTGATCGTCATCGGGCTGCTCTTCGTGTTTCGCAAGCCGGCGTTGCGTGCGGCTGAAGCCTGAAGCCTGAAGCAAGGGGCCGCTTTGCGGCCCTTTTCGCGACGCAAGGCGCTCCCACACGGCCAGCGCTGAATCGGGGTGTTGCGCGATACCTGTAGGACCGGGCTTGCCCGCGAAGCGCTCAGCTCGGTTTTTGAGCGGGCGCTGGCCGCAGCACCAACCACAACGCCAGGCCAATCAACGCGCCGCCATACAGGTGCGCCATCGACAGCGGTTCGTCCAGCAGCCAGGCGCCCCACAGCACGCCGAACACCGGAATCAGGAAGGTCACGGTACTGGCCTTGACCGGACCGATCTCGGCCAGCAGGCGGAAGTACAGGATGTAGGCGAAGGCCGTGCACAGCAGGCCCAGGCCCAGCAGCGACACCCACACCTGCCAGCCTCCCCAGCTGGCAGGTGGCTGGGTCAGGGCACTCCAGGCGAACAGCGGACTCAGCAACAGCGTCGCGCCGAGCATGCTGCCCAAGGCCGAGAGCCGGCTGTCCAGGTCACTCACCCAGCGGCGTGCGAGAAAACCGGCAAAGCCGTAGCAGGTGGTCGCGGCCAGGCAGGCCAGGGCGCCTTGCAACAAGGCCATGTCCAGTGCCACCGGGCCCGCACCACTGAGGATGGCGACGCCGAACAGGCCGAGGAAGATGCCGCACAGCTTGGCCAGGGTCATGGGCTCGCGGAAGAACAACACACCGATCAACACACCCATCAGAGGCGTGGTGGCGTTGAAGATGGCCGAGTAACCGGCCGGCAGCACCTGCGCGGCCACCGAATAGAAGGTGGCCGGAATCCCGGAGTTGATCATCCCCAGCACCAGGCAGGCGCCGAGTTTGCCGTTGAAGTCCCAACGCACCTGCGCTGCGGCAAGCATGGCGATCAGCCCCAGGCAGGCGATCGAGACGCGAAAGAACGCCGTCGGCACCGTGCCAAGCTCCGGCGCGATGATGCGCATGAACAGGAAGCTCGCTCCCCAGACGGCGGCAAGGGTCAGCAGGCGGGCAAGGGCGATGGGGCTCACGACGGTCTCCGGCATTCGGCAAGGGCGCGAGTGTACGTCATCGAAGGCGCGCGGATCTTGTCCTTTCTTGCGGTGTGAATTCACCCGGGGCCGCTCCCGCAGGTCCGACGGGACATCCGTGGGTTTACCCTCGAAAAGGGCACCACGAAAGCAGGTACAACTATGCTTGCGTGTTGAACCCCAGCATGGAGTCCCTTGCATGTCCCAGTCCTGGCCCGCGGCCGAGATCGCCCGGTTGATCCTCGATGGCTTCGATGACTACCGCGAGCACTTCCGGCACATCACCCTGGGCGCCCGCGAGCGTTTCGAGCAGGCGCTCTGGCAGCAGATCCAGCAGGCGGCGGCCGCGCGCATCAACCTGTACGAAGAAAAGGTGATCGAGGTCAGTGGCTGGCTGCGCGATGGCTTTGCCGAGGCGGTGCTGCTGGATGTCGAGCAGTGGCCGCTGGTGAAGAACGCCTACATCCGCCTGATCGACCCGCGCCTGGATGATGAGCTGTCCGAGACCTGGTACAACTCGATCTTCTGCAGCCTGTTCAGCCATGACCTGATCAGCGATGGCTGCATGTTCATCCATACCACCCGCCCCTCGATGCGTGGCCATGAGCGGGCCGCGCAGACCCGTGTCTACCGGCCCGATGGCAGCGTCAGGGCGCTGCTGCGCTCGATCTTCGCCGACTACTCGTTCAGCGTGCCCTACGGAGACCTGGAGGCAGACGTGGTACGCCTTGAGGAGCAGCTGCGCGAGCGCCTGCCGGACTGGGTATGCAAGGATCCGACGCTGGCCGTCGAGCTGTTCTCGCCGGTGCTCTACCGCAACAAGGGCGCCTACCTGGTGGGGCGCCTGCACACCCCGGATGAACAATGGCCGCTGGTGATCCCGCTGCTGCACCGCGAGGGGCATGGCATCGAGGCGGATGCGGTGATCACCGACGAGGCCGAAGTGTCGATCATCTTTTCCTTCACGCGTTCCTACTTCATGGTCGATGTGCCGGTGCCGGCGGAGTTCGTCAACTTCCTCAAGCGCATCCTGCCGGGCAAGCACGTTGCGGAGCTGTACACCTCGATCGGATTCTACAAACATGGCAAGTCGGAGTTCTATCGCGCCCTGATCAACCACCTGGCCAGCACCGAGGATCGCTTCGTCATGGCGCCGGGGGTGCGTGGCATGGTGATGAGCGTGTTCACGCTGACCGGCTTCAATACCGTGTTCAAGATCATCAAGGACCGCTTCTCGCCTTCCAAGACCGTCGACAGGGCCACGGTGATCGACAAGTACCGCCTGGTGAAAAGCATCGACCGGGTCGGGCGCCTGGCCGATACCCAGGAGTTTGCCGATTTTCGCTTCCCCAAGGGCAAGTTCGAGCCGCAATGCCTGGCCGAGCTGCTGGAGGTGGCGCCCTCGACCGTGAAGCTGGAGGGCGACACAGTGCTGATCCGCCACTGCTGGACCGAACGGCGCATGACCCCGCTCAACCTGTACCTGGAGCAGGCCAGCGAAGCGCAGGTGCTCGAAGCGCTGGAGGATTACGGGCTGGCGATCAAGCAACTGGCGGCGGCGAACATCTTCCCCGGTGACATGTTGCTGAAGAACTTCGGCGTCACCCGCCATGGCCGGGTGGTGTTCTATGACTACGACGAGATCTGCTTCCTGACCGAGGTGAACTTCCGGCACATCCCGCCGCCGCGTTATCCGGAGGACGAGATGTCCGGCGAGCCGTGGTACTCGATCGGGCCGCACGATGTGTTCCCGGAGGAGTTTCCTCCGTTCTTGTTCGCCGATATCGGCCAGCGGCGGTTGTTCAGCCGGTTGCACGGTGAACTGTATGACGCCGACTACTGGAAGGGGCTGCAGGCGGCCATCAGCGATGGGAAGGTTATCGACGTGTTCCCGTATCGACGCAAAGCGCGGTGATCCAGTCTCGACTCGATCACGAGGGCGTCCATCAACCCTTCATGCACTTGAGCTCGCTGAAATCGCTGCGCACCTTGCCCAGCCGCTCTTCCAGGAACTGGCGCTGCCCCGGCGTGCTCTGCTTCATCAGGTCCACCAGAAGGTTGCGGGCCTGCTGCTCGGAGTTCTGGAAGGCGATGCGGTACTCCGGGCTCCACAGGCTTTCCTTGCGTTGCAGCAATTGCGCAATGCGCGGTTCGAAGCTGGACGTGTCGCGCCGGGCCAGCACCAGCACCAGTTGCTGCTGCCAGTGGGCGCGGTTGGCGATCCATTGGCGATTCTGGTCACCCAAGGCCTGGGACCAGGTCAGCACGCGCAGGCGCTGGGGGGCATTGAGTTCGCCCAGCCAGGGCTTGAGGCGTTTTTCCATGCGCTCGGCACGTTCGGTGATCTGCTTGGGCAGTGGTGTCTCCACGTACTGGGCCTGACGTTCGCGGATATCGTCACGAAACGCCTGGCGCATCTGCGCCACTTGCTCGTCGCTCATGCCACGCAGTAGCTCGGTGGCCGACGGCGTGATCGCTTCGGCGACCCGTCCGATGGCCTGGCGGGCCTCGGCGGTGCGCTGGCGCAGTGTCTGGTCGGTGACCTGGCCGGCGACGACCATCTGGCGGATCTGGTCGAGCCATTCCAGGTAGCCGGGCAGCTGCGTCTTGCAGTGCCAGGCCAGGTGCTGCTTGAGGCGCTGGTCGAGCCAGGCTTTCTGCTGGCGGTTCATGTTCAGGTAGTCACCCAGTGACCAGGGCACCAGCACGTCGAGGTTGCGGTAGGCCAGGTCGATACGGCTGCACGCCGCCAAGGCCAGGGCGCAGCACAGGACGACGGTGAGGACGCGGCGCAGGGTGACGGGCATGGGCGGATCCTTGCTGGAGCTTGCCAGGCAATAGACGCAAGGGGGCTCCGTCGGTTCCCGGGCATGGACGGTCAGGCGGCGGAGGCTGTTCAGGTGTAGAATAGCCGCCTTGTCTTGAGGATCTTCGTAAATGGCTTTGCTTGGGCGTTACAACAGTTTGCAAATCGTGAAACACACGGACTTCGGCCTGTACCTGGACGGCGGTGCGGACGGCGAGATCCTGCTGCCCAAGCGCTACATTCCCAAGGATGCCGACAGCGAAGTCGATGACTGGCTCAACGTGTTCATCTACCTCGACAGCGAGGATCAGCTGATCGCCACCACCGAGAAGCCCAAGGTGCAGGTCGGCGAGTTCGCCAGCCTCAAGGTCAAGGACATCAACGGCGCGGGCATCTTCCTCGACTGGGGGCTGTCCAAGGACCTGCTGATGCCGTATTCGGAAGAGGCGCGTGAGCTGAAGGTCGGTGAGTACTGCGTGGTGCACGCCTACCTGGACAAGCGCACCCGCCGCATCACCGCCACCGCGCGCCTGGACCGCTACCTGGACCGTACCCCGGTCGACTACCAGGTCGGCCAGCCGGTGGAGTTGCTGGTGGCCGGACAGACGCCCATGGGCTTCAAGGCGATCATCAACAATCGCCATTGGGGCCTGATCCACAAGAACGAGGTGTTCAAGTTCCTGCGTTCGGGTATGCACGAGAAGGGCTACATCAAGGAAGTGCGCCACGATGGCAAGATCGCCCTGAGCCTGCAACCGGTGGGCAAGGCCCTGGCCGACAGCCTGCCCGAGCAGATCATGGCACGCCTGGAGGCTGCCGGCGGCATGCTCGAGGTGTGCGACAAGAGCGACCCGGAAGTGATCAGCCGGCTGTTCAATGTCAGCAAGGGCAACTTCAAGAAGGCCATCGGCGCCCTCTACAAGCAAGGTCGCATCGTCATCCGTGACGATCGCATCGAGCTGGCCTGATCAGGCCTGCAGGAAGGGCGTGAAGTCCAGTTGCTCGCCACCGGGGCGGGTATCGCGCAGCAGCGAGTCGCGGTCGGCGCTCAGGGCCAGGCTGATGGTCGAGCGACGTTTGCCCGGGTGACGCACTTCCATCTGCTCCTGGTGGGCGCGCAGGAAGTTGGTCGGCACTTTCAGGTGCTGCAGCGTATCGGTCTCGGGGGTGTGCAGCAGCAGGTTGATCCAGTCGGGCTGGCCTTTGCGCAGCAACGCCGCTGGTACGTCGAACCACCACAGGTTGCGTTTGCGGTCCAGGATCGCGAGCAGGGTGTTGTCGCGGTTGAGCACCGGTCGCTCCAGCGTTTGGTTACGGCGGGCGATGGCGGTGGGTTTGTCGAGTTTCATGCAGGTTCCTGCGGGTTGACGCGAGATAAGGCCTGATATTGTGCGGGGCCGGCTACGGGCAGACAAGCCTGGGGGCGCAACTGTCTTGAGATAGGTGGGGCTTTTCGGCCCCGGGGTCTGAAAGGCGTCGCTTATCTCTTTCTCAGCTACAGCGCTCTCCTCAAGTCAGCGCAAGGCCCTCTCCCCGCGGCATCGCTGCAGCTGTGAGGGTGGTGCCAGATCCGACAGAGCCCCACTCACGTTGTAGCCATTTTCTTTTGTTCGCCTTGCGATGAGCAGCAACGTGTCCGGTGTGGTCTATTAGACTTGCATCATTGAACAGGGCCGTCCCGGTTGGGCGGCCCTCACCTGACACGATCCTGCAGCGAAAGGAGACGCTATGTTTTTCCCCGACCTGCGCGGCTTGCCCCTGCACCGCGTGCTGGTGCGCACCGTCCGCGAATTTCTCGATGACGAGATGTCCACCTATGCCTCCGCGCTGGCCTACCAGATGCTGTTTTCCCTGTTTCCCTTCCTGTTGTTCCTCATCGCCCTGATCGGTTTCCTGCACCTGCCGGACTTCTTCTCCTGGCTGCGCCTGCAGTCGGAACTGGTGTTGCCGCCCCAGGCACTGGAGCAGGTCAATCCGGTGATCGACCAGTTGCAGCAGTCCAAGGGCGGCTTGCTCTCGGTGGGTATCGTCATTGCCCTGTGGACCGCCTCTGCCGGTGTGCGCCTGATGATGAGCGCGATGAACGCCGCCTACGACGTGCCGGAAGGCCGGGCGGTCTGGAAGCGCCTTCCATTGTCGGTGATCTACACCATCGGCATCGCCGGCATGCTCCTGGCCGCTGCTGCGCTGATGGTGCTGGGGCCGCAGGTGATGGAGTGGATCGCCGCCCAGGTCGGCATGGAGGAGGTGATCGTCACGGTCTGGACCATCCTGCGCTGGCCGGCCATCATCATCCTGATGATGATGGCGGTGGCGCTGATCTACTACGTCATGCCCGACGTGAAGCAGGAGTTTCGCTTCATCACCCCAGGCTCGGTGCTGGCGGTGGTGGTGTGGATCATCGCCTCGCTGGCATTCGGTTACTATGTGAAAACCTTCGCCGACTACAACGCCATGTATGGCAGCATCGGGGCGATCATCGTCCTGCTGCTGTATTTCTATATCTCCGCCGCCGTGCTGTTGCTCGGTGCCGAGATGAACGCGGTGATCGAGCACATGTCGGTCGAGGGCAAGAACCCTGGCGAGAAGGAAGCCGCAGCTCATGCGTCCAGGCAGCCCCTGACCGTGCTCGGCCATGAACACCCCGTCGAGCCCCAGCCGAGCGAACCGAACCCCCGATGATCCGTGACATTCTCAAGATGGGCGACGAGCGCCTGCTGCGCATCGCCCCGCCAGTGCCGGCGGACCTGATCGGCAGCGATGAGCTCCAGGCGCTCATCGACGACATGTTCCAGACCATGCGCCACGTCGGTGGCGTGGGCCTGGCCGCGCCGCAGATCGGCATCGACCTGCAACTGGTGATCTTTGGCTTCGAGCGCAGCGAGCGGTACCCGGACGCCGAACCCGTGCCGCAGACTATCCTGCTCAATCCGGTGATCACGCCCTTGTCGCCGGAAGTCGAGGACGGCTGGGAAGGCTGTCTGTCGGTCCCCGGCCTGCGAGGCGTGGTTCCGCGCTACAGGCACATCCGCTATGAGGGCATCGACCCTCAGGGCAATCCGATCAATCGGTTCGCCGATGGCTTCCACGCCCGGGTGGTGCAGCATGAGTGCGACCATCTGATCGGTCGCCTGTATCCCTCGCGCATCCAGGACTTCGGCAAGTTCGGCTACACCGAAGTGCTGTTCCCCGGGCTCGATGCCCGCGATGATTGATTCCGCACCATCGCCACCAGGTTCTTGCTGCGTCGGTAGCGTGCCAGGCGTGAGGCCAGGGCTTCGGGCAAGGCCTCTGCCAGGGTGAAGCCCCGGCGAAGGTAGAAGGCCTCCAGCTCTGGATGGCAGAACAGCCAGGTCGGGCCCACGGCGTCTGCCAACGCGGTCTCGATCAAGTGCGATGCCACCTGCTGGCCGCGCCGCTGGGGCGCCACGAACAGGCCGGTGAGCCAGCGCCCGTCGGCCACCGGGCTCAGGCTCAGGCCGCCGACGATGCATCCTGCACGTGCCACCCACAGTTCACCGTCGGCGACCGCTCGCATGCGTGAGCCGTGTTGGCGGTAGAAATGATCGAGCAGTCTGCGTTCAATACTGCCCAAGGGGCTGCAACGGAGCGGGGTCATGGCACTGGGGGAGCGTTCTCGTGGAGGAGGCTTTTTGGCAGATTGTTGCAGCATGCGCAAGAGTGATTGTCCGGGTTCGGGGTTCAACTATTCCGGGTGGGGAGTAGACTTTCAGACATCCCCGGCAGTACGAAGCGGGATCGGTACTTCGTGCCATCTTTGCAGTAGATGGCAACTTCTCCGCGCCACTCCCGGCATATGAAGTCAATCGAGCTTGATTGCTTTTAAGGCCAGCTTCCCATGAAACCATTACTGATTCTCGCATTGGTCGGTATGTCCTCGTTCGCCCTCGCCGATGAGGTCAAGACCGTCTCGACTCAACCTGTGATCGAGCAGTACGACTACTCCACCAACCTGGACATCAAGCGGGTGATCAGCCTCTCGACCATCCCGAACGTCTGTGAGGTGGTGCCTGCCACCATGACTTACGAAGACCACCAGGGCCAGGTGCACACCATCCAGTATCGCGCCATGGGCGAGGGTTGCAGCCAGGGCTGAGCCCCGGGGCTGTCTTGCACCCGATCGCGATGCAATGCCGTTCCTGCAGGCCAGGCGCTGTCCCTGTGGAAGCAACTGTCCTGGGACAAGTGGAACGCTCCGGATCCTGGGGCCGCTCCAGGATCCGCGCAAGTCCATGATTCAGCGCTGGCCATGTAGGGCCTTGCGCCGTGCAAAGCGCTTTGCCAGGGAACGCAGACAGGGCTTAGGATCCGATCAACCGCTCAACGATGAAGGATGATCGTCCATGTTCGACCTGCCCGCCCTGCGTGAAGCCGCTGATTTCGTCCACCAGCACGTTCCCGCCACTGCGCAGCACGCCTGGCCGCTATTGGCCGACCGACTGGGCTGCCGGGTATGGGTCAAGCACGAGAACCATGCGCCGACCGGTGCCTTCAAGGTGCGCGGCGGGTTGGTCTATGTACGCTCGCTGTTGGCAGGCGGCAAGCCGCCGCGCGGGTTGGTCACCGCAACCCGTGGCAACCATGGCCAGAGCATGGCCTTGGCGGCGCGCCAGGCAGGGGTGGCGCTGGTGATCGTGGTGCCTGAAGGCAACTCGCGAGAGAAGAACGCCGCCATGCGCGCCCTGGGCGCCGAGCTGGTGGAGCATGGGGTCGATTTCGATGTGGCCCGGGAAGAGGCCGCCAGGCTGGCCGAGTCGCTGGGTTACGACATGGTGCCCTCGTTCCACCCGGAGCTGGTGCGCGGCGTGGCCACCTATGCGCTGGAGCTGTTCGAGGCCGTGGCCGACCTGGATTGCGTCTATGTGCCGATCGGCATGGGTTCGGGCATTTGCGGGTTGATCCAGGCGCGTAACCTGCTGGGGTTGAAGACCGAGATCGTCGGTGTGGTCTCCAGCGCCGCCGATGCCTATGCCCAGAGCTTCGAGCAGGGGCGCATCGTCACCACCGAGACGGCCGATACCTTCGCTGACGGCATGGCGTGCCGGGTACCCCATCCCGATGCCTTTGCCCTGGTGCGCGAACATGCCGCGCGTATCGTGCGTGTCACCGACGATGAAGTCGCCCAGGCCATCCGCCTTTATCACGAAGCCACCCACAACACCGCCGAGGGCGCCGGTGCGGCCGCCCTGGCGGCATTGATGCAAGAGCGCGGGCGTCAGGCCGGCAAGCGGGTGGCGGTGGTGCTCAGTGGGGCGAATATCGACCGTGAGCGCTATGCGCGGGTGCTGCTTGGCGCCTGACAGCTGGAAAAACCTGAAAACCAGTGGGCCGATGAGGTTTTCGAGCAGGCGGCCCGAGCCTGACAGTGGCAATGCAAGCCAGGCACAATGCGCCTTTTCCTGAAACTTCAAATCATAGAGTTCCCATGCCCTTTTCGAATGGATTCCTCCTCAGCCTGTCCCTGTGCCTGGACATCGGCGTCGCCAACATCGCCATGATCACCCTGGCCATGCAACGCGGCTTCATGCAGGGCATCTGGCTGGGGTTGGGGACGTGCGTGGGCGATCTGATTTACGCTATCGCCGCGTTGGCGGGGATGACCGTGTTGTTGCAGTTCGAAGCGGTGCGCTGGACCTTGTGGCTGGGCGGCTCGGCGCTGCTGGTGTGGTTCGCGTTGAAAATGTTGCTGGCGGCCTGGCGGGGCGGGCACCTGGAAGCGCGTGGGCAGGCAGTGGTGGAGCCGGCGTGGCGCGAGTTCCTGCGGGGGATGTTCCTGGCCATGTCCTCGCCCAGCGCGATCCTGTGGTTCGCCGCGGTCGGCGGCGTGCTGATTTCCCGCTCAGGTGCGGGCGGGCCGATGGAGGCCGGGCTGTTCCTGGGGGGCTTCTTCGCCGCCGGGGTGGTCTGGTGTCTGGGCCTGTGCGGTATCGCCAGCCATGGCGGGCGCCTGCTGGGGGATCGCTTGCTGACCTGGTCGTACCTGCTGTCGGCGGCGATCTTCTGCTACTTTGCCGGGTACGTGATTCTTTCGGGATACCGCGAGTTCATTCTCGTCAGTCCGGCGCTGTGAACCGGACTACGCTGGAGACTCTGCGCAACGCATCGAGGCACAGGCCATGACCGTCACACCGATTACCCCCTCTCGCTATGAAGATGGCAGGACACTGACGCTCGCCGGTTTCTCCGAGCGCTTCAACATGCGTGATCTGAGTGCTTTGCCGGGCCTGTGGCAACGCTTCGCTCCTCATATCGGGCACGTGCCTGGCCAGCATGGGCTGGACAGCTACGGGGTGTGTCACCACCCGGACGCGCAGGGAGGGTTCGACTACCTGGCCGGTGTCGAGGTGCCGGATGCCGCCGGGCTGCCCGAGGGGTTCAGCACCCTGACACTGACGCCCCAGCACTATGCCGTGTTCGAGCATCATGGCAGCTTGCAGGGGCTCAAGCGCACCTTCGATGCGATCTTCCAGCAGTGGTTGCCCAACGCCAGGGAGCAGGCGGCCGATGCCGCTGTGTTCGAGCGCTACCCGGCGGGGTTCGATCCGGCGAACCCGCAGGCGGTGATGGAAATCTGGATTCCCCTCGTACGCCGTTGACGCAATGACGGCGCCGCCAGGCTGAAGCACAGCGGTGGGCTCGCCCGCTAACACGACGCGCTTTGCATATTTTTCCGGCTTCTGTCGATTTCCCCGATTGCCGTTCGACCAGTCATGAAGGCGCCGGATTCAGCCGGCACCACCCACTCAGGACCGATCGGAGGAAACACCGATGAACACCGCAGAAACCGAAATCCGCCAATTGATCGAACACTGGATGCAGGCTGTGCGCGAGCGCGACCTGGACGCCATCTGCGCACCTTATGCCGACGACATCGTGGCGTTCGATGCCATCCAGGAACTGCAATTCAAGGGCAAGGCCGCCTACCGGGCGCACTGGGAGATGTGCATGAGCTTGTGCCCGGGGGCCATGGTCTTCGAGCAGGCACAACTGACCGTGCATGCCGACGGTGACCTGGGCCTGGCCCACTGGCTCAACCGCTGTGGTCCTGCGGATGACGAGAGCCAGTGCGGCTTCATGCGCGCCACCGTGGGCTATCGTCGTAGGGGCGGGCAATGGCAGGTCATCCACGAGCACTGGTCGGCACCGTTCGATATGCAGACCCAGAAAGCCCTGTTCAACCTCAAGCCCTGACCGAACCTGCCGCTCATCGGCAAACGCACCTTTGCGCAGCATTGGAGACGACCATGAAATACCTGTGCCTGGTCTATTGTGACGAAGGGCTGCTGCACAGCCTGCCCGACAGCCCCGAGGACGCCGAATGCATGGCCTACGCCGAGTCGCTGGAGGGGGCCGGGCGAATGCTCGCTGCCGAGGCGCTCAAGCCTGTGCAGACCGCCACTACGGTCCGAGTGCGCGGCGGGCGCATGAGCCTGACCGATGGCCCCTTTGCCGAGACCAAGGAGCAACTGGCAGGCTTCTACCTGGTCGATGCGCGCGATCTCAACGAGGCACTGAACATCGCCAAGGGCATCCCGGCGGCACGGGTCGGTAGCGTCGAAGTGCGACCTGTGCGCGAGTTGCAACCCTGACAACGGAGAACGACAAGCATGAGCCTTGCACGACCCGGCCCGGAACAGGCGCAACATGAACTGTCCATCAGCCGTCTGATCGATGCGCCTGCGGCCAAGGTGTTTCGCGCCTGGACCGAGCCACAATGGCTGACGCAATGGTGGGGGCCCCATGGCATGACCACGCCGGAGTGTGAGCTGCAACTGTGGGTCGGTGGCGTGTTCCGTACCCTGATGCGCGCGCCCGATGGTGCCGAATACCCCAATCAGGGCGTATTCCTGGAGATCGACGCGCCGCGGCGGCTGGTCTTCACCGATGCGTTCGGGCCGGGTTGGGTGCCGTCGGACAAAGCGTTCATGACCGCCGTCATCACTTTCGACGAAGAGCAGGGTAAGACCCGCTACACCGCCCGTGCCTGGCACTGGAATGCTGCCGACTGCCGTGCCCATGAGGAGATGGGTTTCTACCAGGGGTGGGGAGAGAGTCTCGACCGGCTGGTGGAGGTGGTGACGCAGCGGATGCCGGACTGATGCTGGACGCCGGGCAGGTGCGCGGGGAAGTCGAGGCGGTCTATCGCCGGGACTCCCGACGCATCCTGGCAACCCTGATCCGGCTGCTGGGTGATTTCGACTTGGCCGAGGAGGCGATGCATGATGCCTTCTTCATTGCTGTCGAGCGTTGGCAGCGCGATGGCATCCCGGACAATCCTCGGGCCTGGCTGGTGTCCGCAGGCCGTTTCAAGGCCATCGACGTCTTGCGCAGGCGTGCCCGTTTCGACCGCTCCCAGGCGGATCTGATCATGCTCCTGGAGGGCGAAGGCCAGGACCCCGGCGAGGAGCAGGAGCTGGTGGATGACCGGTTGCGGCTGATCTTCACCTGTTGCCACCCGGCCCTGGCGGCCGATGCCCAGGTGCCGCTGACCCTGCGCGAAGTCTGCGACCTGACCACCGAGCAGATTGCCCGTGCCTTCCTGCTGAGCCCGGCGACCATCGCCCAGCGTATCGTGCGTGCCAAGGCCAAGATCCGCGATGCGCGCATTCCCTACCAGGTACCGGCGCTGGCCGAGCTGCCGGAGCGCCTGGAAAGCGTGTTGCGGGTGGTCTACCTGGTCTTCAACGAAGGATATTCGGCCTCCACGGGTGACGATCTGGTGCAGCGCGAGCTGTGTGACGAGGCGATCCGCCTTGGGCGCTTGCTCGCCCAGTTGCTGCCCGATGCCGAGGTGCTCGGGCTGTTGGCGTTGATGCTGCTGCAGGCGTCGCGTCTACGGGCGCGCAGCGATGCGGCGGGCGAGCTGGTGGTGCTCGATCGCCAGGACCGAAGTTTGTGGGACCGTGCGCAGATCGCCGAAGGCTGCCAGTTGGTGCAGCAGGCGCTGCGTAGCCGGCAGTTCGGGGTCTACAGCGTGCAGGCGGCCATTGCCGCGGTGCATGCCGAGGCGCCCAGTGCCGAGCAGACGGACTGGCAGGAGATCGTGGGCTTGTATGACGTGTTGCAGCGGCACTGGCCGTCACCGGTGATCGAGCTCAACCGGGCGGCGGCGTTGGCCAGGCGCGATGGGCCGAAGGCCGGGCTGGTGGCGATCGAAACGATCCTGGCGCGTGGCGACTTGCTCGACTACCACCTGGCCCACGCTGCCCGGGCAGAGCTGTACCGTCAGCTGGGGCAGGACGAACAGGCCCGCAGGGCCTGGGAGCAGGCGTTGGCGCTGACCCGGCAAGGGCCGGAGCGGCGGCATATCGAGCGCTGTCTGCGGGAGCTGGGGTAAGGCCGCCTCCAGCCTCAGCTGGCGACGAAGTTCGGCGGGCTGACCAGGTCGACCGTCTGCTGTTTGCGTGGGGCAAGGATTTCGGCCACGCCTTCGACCACCAGTTCGTCGTTCTGGTTGTACACGTTGGTGGCGATGCGCACCTTGAACTTGGGCAGCTTCTCGAGGATTTCCAGGCGCACGGTCAGGGTGTCGCCGATCTTCACCGGCTTCTGGAAGCTCATCTGCTGGCCCAGGTAGATGGTGCCAGGGCCCGGCAGGGTGCAGGCGACCGCGGCGCTGATCAGCGCTCCGCTGAACATGCCGTGGGCGATACGCTCGCGGAACATGCTCTTGGCGGCGAATTCGGCATCCAGGTGCACGGGGTTGTGGTCACCGGACATCGCGGCGAACAGCTGGATGTCGCGTTCTTCCACGGACTTTTCATAGCTGGCTTTCTGGCCGACTTCGAGGGCTTCGTAGGGCGTGTTGGTGACCTGGGTCATCGGGGCTTCCTTAAGGGGCGGACGAGGGAGTGTACATCATTCACTGCGGGCGGGGCGGCCAAGGGCCAGTGCCTGCTCCAGCCAGCCGAGGATATCGGCAGTGACCTCGTCGCGGTTGATTTCGTTGAGCATTTCATGCCGCGCCGCTGGGTACAGGCGCAGTTGCACATGGCGGTTGCCGGTCGCGCGCAGGGCGGCGGCCAGATCGTTCAGACGCTTGCCGGCACTGACCGGATCACATTCACCTCCAATCACCAGGATCGGCAGGTTCGGATCGATTTGCGCAAGGTTCCTGGGCTGGCTGATCTGCGCCAGGCCCTGGAGCAGGTCGATCCACAATTGGTTGCAGCATCGAAAGCCGCACAGAGGGTCGGCGATGTACTTGTCGACTTCGGCGGCATCGCGGCTGAGCCAGTCAAAGGCGGTGCGATTGGGCTTGAAGGCTTTGTTGAACGAGCCGAACGACAACCAGTCGATCAATGCGCTCTTGCCCAGATGACCCTGGCGCCAGGCTTCCAGGCGGGCGATCAACGTGGCGGCGCGGTAGAGCAGCGGCGGCTGGAAGTTCGAGCCGCTGAGCACGGCGCCGTGCAGGCTGCCACTGTGGTGCATGAGGTAGGCCTGGGCGATGTAGCTGCCCATGCTGTGGCCGAACAGGAACAGTGGCGTGCCGGGAAACTGCTGACCGATATGCTGGGCCAGCAGCCCCAGGTCGTTGACCACGGTGTTCCAGCCATGATGATGGGCGAACAGGCCCAGGTTGCCGAGTTCGGCGGTCCGGCCATGGCCGCGCAGGTCCGGGGCGAGCAGGGCGAAGCCGGCGTCGGTCAGGGCGTGCCCCAGGCGCTGGTAGCGGCCTGCATGCTCGGCCATGCCGTGGGCCAGCAACACCACGGCCTTGACCGGCGTTGCTGGCAGCCACTGATGGACATACAGGCTGCAATGCTCGCTGGCAGGCAGCCAGAAGGCGTCATGGGACATGGCGGATCCTTGGCTCATGGGTTGCAGACAGTGTATGCCCAATGGCCCCGATTGCAGGAAGGGCACAAATAAGATTCACAATGTTAATGGCAGCACTTGGCGTATATGCCGTCTCGGGCTTACCTGCTAACGTCGATCCAACGCCTTTTTGCCTTTTGGGGCAACCAGGTCAGGGACAGCGCCAGGCAGAGGAATAACAATAAATGCAAGCCGACTTCTGGAATGACAAACGCCCGGCGGGCGTGCCTTCCACCCTTGAGATCACTGCTTACCAATCGGTCGTCGATGTGTTCGAGCGCTCCTGCAGGCGCTTCGCCGACCGTCCGGCCTTCAGCAACCTGGGCGTGACCCTCAGCTACACCGACCTGGAGCGCCATAGCGCAGCCTTCGCCACCTGGCTGCAGCAGCACACCGACCTTGCCCCCGGTGACCGCATCGCGGTGCAGATGCCCAACGTCCTGCAATACCCCATCGCCGTGTTCGGCGCGATGCGCGCCGGGCTGATCGTGGTCAACACCAACCCGCTCTACACCGAGCGCGAGATGCGTCACCAGTTCAAGGATTCCGGTGCCCGTGCCCTGGTCTACCTGAACATGTTCGGCAAGCGGGTGCAGGAGGTGCTGGGCGACACCGACATCGACTACCTGATCGAGGCGAAGATGGGCGATCTGCTGCCGACCGCCAAGGGCTGGCTGGTCAATACCGTGGTCGATAAAGTGAAGAAGATGGTGCCCGCCTACCACCTGCCCCAGGCCGTCCCGTTCAAGCAGGTGCTGCGCCAGGGGCGGACGTCGGAGCCCAAGCCGGTCGCATTGGGCCTGGATGATGTCGCCGTGCTGCAATACACCGGTGGCACCACCGGCCTGGCCAAGGGCGCCATGCTCACCCATGCCAACCTGGTGGCCAACATGCTCCAGGTGCTGGCCTGTTTCTCCCAGCATGGCCCGGACGGGCAGAGGCTGATCAAGGACGGCCAGGAGGTGATGATCGCGCCGCTGCCGCTGTACCACATCTATGCCTTCACGGCGAACTGCATGTGCATGATGGTCACCGGCAACCACAACGTGCTGATCACCAACCCCCGTGATATTCCCGGTTTCATCAAGGAGCTGGGCAAATGGCGTTTCACCGCGCTGCTTGGCTTGAACACCCTGTTCGTCGCCCTGATGGACAACCCGGGCTTCAAGAACCTGGACTTCTCTTCGCTCAAGGTCACCAACTCCGGTGGCACGGCCCTGGTCAAGGCCACGGCCGAACGCTGGGAGCGCCTGACGGGCTGTCGCATCGTCGAAGGTTACGGCCTGACCGAGACCTCACCGGTCGCCAGCACCAATCCCTACGGTGATCTGGCGCGTGTGGGCACGGTGGGCATCCCGGTGCCGGGTACGGCCTTCAAGGTCATCGATGACGAGGGCAACGAGCTGCCCCTGGGCGAGCGGGGCGAGCTGTGCATCAAGGGGCCGCAGGTGATGAAGGGCTATTGGCAGCAACCCGAGGCCACCGCACAGACCCTTGATGCCGACGGCTGGCTCAAGACCGGGGATATCGCCGTGATCGACCCGGACGGTTTCACCCGGATCGTCGACCGCAAGAAGGACATGATCATCGTCTCGGGTTTCAACGTGTACCCCAACGAGATCGAGGACGTGATCATGGGCCATCCCAAAGTCGCCAGTTGCGCTGCCATCGGCGTACCGGACGAACGCTCCGGCGAGGCGGTCAAGTTGTTCGTGGTCGCGCGCGAAGCCGATTTGAGCGTCGATGAACTCAAGGCGTACTGCAAGGCAAACTTCACTGGCTACAAGGTGCCCAGGCACATCGTGTTGCGCGAGTCGCTGCCCATGACCCCGGTGGGCAAGATTCTGCGCCGCGAGCTGCGGGATATTGCCTGATGTTCATACAGGCCTTTTGAAACGGCAGGGTAGAGCGCAAAAAACCGCTCTATCCTGTCGTTTTTGACTTGAATTGCGACGTTTTGGATAAATACTCTAAAAATGACTTAAATATTTCTTTGAGTCATTTTTGTGACCGTTCGGGCCGTTTTGGGCTCTAGGCGACCCCTGGCAAAGCTGTTACTCTCGGCGCGCTTTCAGATGATCCGGTTTGCAATGAACCGTCATCCCATATCAATAATAAACGCTTAATGCGTGACGAATTCGCTGTTGCTGAAGGAGCGGGCTTCCATGATCGAAAATTTTTGGAAGGATAAGTACCCAGCCGGGATAACGGCGCAAATCAATCCTGACGAGTTCCCCAATATCCAGGCGGTGCTCAAGCAATCCTGCCAACGCTTTGCCGATAAACCGGCCTTTAGCAACCTGGGCAAGACCCTCACCTACGGCGAGCTGTATACCCTGTCCGGCGCCTTTGCCGCCTGGCTGCAACAGCACACCGACCTCAAGCCGGGTGATCGGATTGCCGTACAACTGCCCAATGTCCTGCAGTATCCCGTGGCCGTCTTCGGTGCCATGCGCGCAGGCCTGATCGTGGTCAACACCAACCCGCTCTATACCGCGCGGGAGATGGAACACCAGTTCAACGACTCCGGCGCCAAGGCCCTGGTGTGTCTGGCCAACATGGCTCACCTGGCCGAGAAGGTGGTGCCCAAGACCCAGGTCAAGCACGTCATCGTCACTGAAGTGGCGGACTTGCTGCCACCGCTCAAGCGCTTGTTGATCAACAGCGTGATCAAGTACGTGAAGAAGATGGTGCCGGCCTACAACCTGCCAGGCGCCGTGCGCTTCAACGATGCCCTGGCCCTGGGCAAGGGCGGCGCGGTGACCGAAGCCAACCCGCAACCGAACGATGTCGCGGTGCTGCAGTATACCGGCGGCACCACCGGGGTTGCCAAGGGCGCCATGCTGACCCACCGCAACCTGGTGGCCAACATGCTGCAATGCCGTGCCTTGATGGGTGCGAACCTGCAGGAAGGCTGCGAGATCCTCATCACTCCGCTGCCGCTTTACCACATCTATGCCTTCACCTTCCATTGCATGGCCATGATGCTGATCGGCAACCACAACGTGCTGATCAGCAACCCGCGCGACCTGTCGGCGATGGTCAAGGAACTGGGCAAGTGGAAGTTCAGCGGCTTTGTCGGCCTCAATACCCTGTTCGTTGCCCTGTGCAACAACGACGCCTTCCGGGCCCTGGACTTCTCGGCGTTGAAAATCACCCTTTCTGGCGGCATGGCCCTGCAATTGAGCGTGGCCGAGCGCTGGAAGACCGTCACCGGCTGTGCGATCTGCGAGGGCTACGGCATGACCGAGACCAGCCCGGTCGCGGCGGTCAACCCGGCCGAGGCCAACCAGGTCGGCACCATCGGTATCCCGGTGCCTTCGACCCTGTGCAAGGTGATCGACGACAGTGGCCGTGAGCTGGGCCTGGGTGAAGTGGGTGAGTTGTGCGTCAAGGGCCCTCAGGTGATGAAGGGCTATTGGCAGCGCGAAGACGCCACCGCCGAGATCCTCGACCAGGATGGCTGGCTGAAGACGGGCGACATCGCGGTCATCCAGCCGGATGGCTACATGCGCATCGTCGACCGCAAGAAGGACATGATTCTGGTCTCGGGCTTCAACGTCTATCCGAACGAGCTCGAAGACGTGCTCGCTGGCCTGCCGGGTGTGCTGCAATGCGCGGCGATCGGTGTGCCGGACGAGAAGTCGGGCGAAGTGATCAAGATGTTCATCGTGGTCAAGCCGGGCATGACCCTGACCAAGGAGCAGGTGATGGAGCACATGCGCGCCAACGTCACCGGCTACAAGGTTCCGCGCCACATCGAGTTCCGCGATGCGCTGCCGACCACCAACGTGGGCAAGATCCTGCGCCGCGAGCTGCGTGACGAAGAGCTGAAGAAGCAAGGCCTGAAGAAGATCGCCTGATCAGCCTTGGGGCCGCTTTGCGGCCCTCTCGCGACACAAGGCCGCTCCCATAGGTACAGCACCAAGCCCAAGGGTTGCGCTGTATCTATGGGAGCGGCCTTGTGTCGTGATGGGCTGCGCAGCAGCCCCCACTATTTCGGCTCAGCGCAGTTTCTCGAGCATCTGGTAGTACCACATCCCCGCTGCCAACAGCGGATTGCCCAGCAAGTCCCCCATCGGCACCTTGATGTGCTTGCATGCCGCGAAGGTGTCGAACTTCTCCAGCGTCCCGGTCAGCGCCTCGGCCATGATCTCGCCCATGATGTGGCTGGTGGCGATGCCGTGCCCGGAATACCCCTGGCAATACCAGACGTTGTCCGACAGCTTGCCCAGTTGCGGGATGCGGTTGACCACGATGCCCATGGCGCAACTCCATTTGAACTCGATCGGCACCCCTTTGAGCGCCGGGAAGGTGCGCTCGATGCACGGGCGCAGCTCGCCTTCGATATCGCGTGAGTCCTTGCCCGAATAGTTGGCGCCGCCGCCGAACAGCAGGCGCTTGTCGGCAGTCAGGCGGTAGTAGTCGAGGACGAAGCGGCAGTCGTACACCGCCAGGTCCTGGGGGTTGATCTGGTCGGCCAGCGCGCCCAGTGGGGCGGTGGTGACGATGCCGCCCATGGCCGGGAAGATCTTGCCCTTGAGCTTGCGTTTTTCCAACTTGTGGTAAACGTCGCCGGCCAGCAGTACCTGGCGTGCCTCGATCCGGCCTTGGGCGGTGACGACCGCCGGACGTGGTCCATGGACGATCTCCAGCACCTCGGAGTTCTCGAACACCAGCGCACCCAGGCCATGGGCCGCGCGGGCCTCGCCCAGGCACAGGTTGAGCGGGTGCAGGTGCAGGTTGCGGCGGTTCTTCAGCGCACCGAGGTACAGCGGGCTTTGCAGGTGGTCGTTGACCGCGTTGCGATCGAGCAACTGCACCAGGTCGCCCATGCCGCGGCGCTGGGCTTCGTCATGGCTCGCTTGCAGCTCGTTCATGTGCGAGGGCTTCATCGCGGCGTGCAGGTGGCCGCGCTTGAGATCGCAGTCGATGCCGTAGCGCTCCACGCGCCGCTCGATGACCTCATGACCCCGCCAGCGCAGGTGCCAGATGAAGTCGTCCACCTCGCTGCCCAGGCGATTGCGCATCTGCGTGCGCATGGCCTCATCGCCCGACAGGCTGCCGGTGACCTGGCCACCGTTGCGCCCGCTGGCGCCCCAACCGATGCGGTTGGTCTCGACGATGGCCACCTTCAGGCCACGCTCGGCCAGCTCCACGGCAGTGGCGACACCCGTGAAGCCGCCGCCGATGATGGCCACATCGACCTGCTCGGTACCCGTCAGGGTCGGGTACTGGGTCGGGTCGTTGAGGGTGGCGGTGTAGTAGGACGGTGCCCGTTGGGCCGGTCCGTTGCTCACTGCAGCATTCATGTTCGTTCCTTACTGTGAATAGGGTGGGCTCAGGCCTGGTGCAGGTACCAGCGCCAGTCCTGTTCGCCGACGTCGGCCATGAACTGGCGGTACTCGGCGCGCTTGACCTTCAGGTAGACGCCGAGGAAGGCCTCGCCGAGGGCCTCCCGGGCCCAGGGCGAGTGCTCCAGGGCGTCGAGGGCGGTGAGCCACTCGGTGGGCAGGTGTTCCTTGGCCTGGGCATAGCCGTTGCCCTCTACCGGTGCGCCGGGGTCGAGTTGTTCGCGCACGCCCTGGTGAGCGGCGGCGAGGATCGCGGCGGCGGCCAGGTAGGGGTTGGCATCGGCGCCGCAGATGCGGTGCTCCACATGCCGGCTGTTGGCAGGGCCACCCGGCACGCGCAGGCTCACGGTACGGTTGTCCACGCCCCAGGTGGGGGCCAGCGGCGCATAGCTGTTGGCCTGGAAGCGTCGATAGGAGTTGGCGTTGGGGCAGAACAGCAACAGCGACTCGCGCAGGTGGCGCAACATCCCGCCCACCGCCTGACGCAGCAGCGGGGTGCCGGCGGGGTCATCGCTGGCGAACAGGTTGCGGCCCTCGGCATCGGCCAGGCTCAGGTGCATGTGCATGCCGGTGCCGGCCAGGTGGGCGAACGGTTTGGCCATGAAGCAGGCCTGCATGCCGTGGGCGTGGGCGATGCCCTTGACCAGGCGCTTGTAGCGTACTGCCTGGTCCATGGCCTGCAGAGCATCGCCATGCTCCAGGGTGATCTCCACCTGGCCTGGCGCATATTCGGAGATGGCCGTACGTGCCGGAATGCCCTGGGCCTTGCAGGCGGCATAGAGATCGGCCAGGAACGGTTCGATCTGTTCCAGTTCGCGAAGGCCATAGACCTGGGTGGTGCGGGGGCGGCCGCCGTCGTTGTCCAGCGCCGGTTGCGGACGGCCCTGGGCGTCGCGCTGCTGGTCGAGCAGGTAGAACTCCAGCTCGCAGGCCATCACCGGGTGATAACCGTCGGCCTTGAGTGCTTCGAGCGTGCGCAGCAGCACGTGCCGTGGGTCGGCCACGCTGGCGGGCAGGCCTTGGCTGGGGTGCATGCTGACCTGCACGGCAGCGGTCGGCACACGCCGCCAGGGCAGGCGCACCAGGCTGCCGTCCAGAGGATAGGCGCGACAGTCGATGTCGCCGACATCCCAGACCAGGCCGGAGTTCTCCACATCGTCGCCGTTGAGGGTCAGGCCGAGGATGGTGCTGGGCAAAGGGCGACCGCTTTCGTAGACCGCCAGCAGTTCGTCGCGGTGCAGCAGCTTGCCGCGGGGGACGCCGTTGGCGTCGAGGATGAACAGCTCGAACAGTTCGATATCGGGATTGTCGGCCAGGAAGCGACGGGCTTGCTCGGGGTTGGCAAAGTGCATGGTGTTCGCTCGCGCCCGCAGGCGCACAGGACCGCCGCAAGTCTACGGCGAGTCAGGCTCATGAATGTCGGCCAGAGACGGCCGAAGCAGGATCAGTGAGGCGCGAACGAGGTATCCGGTGGGCGAGCGTGGCGGCAGTGCCACAGGGCCCAGAAAGCGAGGATGACATGTACCAGCGGGTTTTCGCCGGCGCGGGCCCGGGCCTTGGGAAGGGCGGGGCGCGCATTGCTCGGAGGGCAGGTCATCCATGGATACTCACACGGGGCATAAGGTTGATTAAAGCAGTGATTGGCAACCTTCATTCCGCGAACGGCTAAACATTAATGCTGGCCTCTTCGCGGGTTGACCCGCGAAGAGGCCAGTGCAGACAGCACACAACACAACCGGCAAATCTGCGACAATCGCGCATCTTTGAAATGCCGATCATGAAAAAGCAGGCCCACCTGCATCATCAAAAAGCCCCATGACAGACCACTCAATCGATCAACTGCTGAAGAACCTCGACCACGCCATGATCGCCGACCGCCATCGTCTGCGGCGGCAACTGCACGAGCTGCGCAAGCGCCCCGACGAGGCGAAGCTGGCCCAGTGGGTGGAGCGGGTCCAGGCCTCCTGTGCGCAGGTCATCGCGCGTCAGCACAGCGTGCCGAGCATCCGCTACGACGACAGCCTGCCGATCGCCGCCAAGCGTGATGAAATCAAAAAGGCCCTGGCCGAGCACCAGGTGCTGGTGATCGCCGGCGAGACAGGGTCGGGCAAGACCACCCAGTTGCCGAAGATCTGCCTGGAAATGGGTCGCGGCCAGCATGGCCTGATCGCCCACACCCAGCCACGACGGATTGCCGCGCGCAGCGTGGCGGCGCGGGTGGCCGAGGAAATCGGTACGCCACTGGGGGCTCTGGTGGGCTACCAGGTGCGCTTCGAGGACCAGAGCGACGCGGGCACCCTGGTCAAGCTGATGACCGACGGTATCCTGCTGGCCGAGACCCAGCACGACCGCTTCCTCGAGCGCTACGACACGATCATCGTCGACGAGGCCCATGAGCGCAGCCTGAACATCGACTTCCTGCTCGGCTACCTCAAGACCCTGCTGCACCGCCGCCCGGACCTGAAACTGATCATCACCTCCGCAACCATCGACCTGGAGCGCTTCTCCCGGCATTTCGACGGCGCACCGATCATCGAGGTGTCGGGCCGTACCTTCCCGGTTGACACCTGGTATCGCCCGCTGACCAGCGAGCAGGACGAGGAGGGCAACCGGGTCGAAGACGACCTGACGGTCGATCAGGCGATCCTCGCCACCCTGGACGAACTGGCCCATCACGAACGCAGCCAGGGCAAGGGCCCTGGCGACGTGCTGGTGTTCCTGCCGGGCGAGCGGGAGATCCGCGATGCCGCCGAGATCCTGCGCAAGGCCCAGTTGCGCCACACCGAGATACTGCCGTTGTATGCGCGCCTGACACCGGCTGAGCAGCAGAAGATCTTCCAGCCCCATGCCGGGCGCCGGGTGGTGCTGGCCACCAACGTCGCCGAAACCTCGCTGACCGTACCGGGCATCCGCTACGTGATCGACAGCGGCACGGCGCGCATCAGCCGCTACAGCTATCGCGCCAAGGTCCAGCGCCTGCCGATCGAGGCTGTCTCCCAGGCCAGTGCCAACCAGCGCAAGGGCCGATGCGGCCGGGTCGAGCCGGGTATCTGCGTGCGCCTGTACAGCGAAGAAGACTTCAACGCCCGTCCGGCGTTCACCGATCCGGAGATCCTGCGCACCAACCTGGCGGCGGTGATCCTCCAGATGCTGCACCTGCGCCTGGGCGCCATCGACGCGTTTCCGTTCATCGAACCGCCGGATGGCAAGGCCATCAGCGACGGTTTCAACCTGTTGCAGGAGCTTTCGGCGGTCAACCGCGAGAACCAGCTGACCCCGCTGGGGCGCCAGCTGGCGCGCCTGCCGATCGACCCACGACTGGGGCGCATGCTGTTCGAAGGCGCCCGCCAGGGCAGCCTGCAGGAGGTGCTGATCGTGGCCAGCGCGCTGTCGGTACAGGACCCGCGCGAGCGTCCGCCGGAACGCCAGCAGGCCGCCGACCAGGCCCATGCCCTGTGGAAGGACCCCGACTCCGACTTCGCCGCCCTGGTCAACCTGTGGCGCGGGTTCGAGGAGCAGCGCCAGGCGCTGACCGCCAACCCATTGCGCAACTGGTGCCGCAAGCACTTCCTCAATTACCTGCGTCTGCGCGAGTGGCGTGACGCCCATCGCCAGCTGGCGCTGATCTGCCGTGACCTGCAATTGACGGTCAACAAAGAGCCGGCGGATTTCCCGCGCATGCACAAGGCCATTCTCAGCGGCTTGCTCAGCCAGATCGGTCACAAGACCGAGGAGGGCGACTACCAGGGGGCGCGTCAGCGGCGCTTCTGGATCCACCCTTCCTCGGGCATCGGCCGCAAGCGTCCGCAGTGGGTCATGGCCGCGGAGCTTGTGGAGACCACCAAGCTCTATGCACGCATGGTGGCCAAGATCGAGCCGGACTGGATCGAGCCGCTGGCCACGCACCTGATCAAGAAGAACCACTTCGAGCCGCACTGGGAGAAAAAGCGCGGCCAGGTGGTGGCCTACGAGCAGATCACTCTGTATGGCCTGATCCTGGTCGGTCGTCGTCCTGTGCACTTCGGCCCGATCGATCCAGTGGTGTCGCGTGAGCTGTTCATCCGCGAAGGCCTGGTCGGCGGCGAAATCCAGTCGCGGGCCAAGTGCCTGGCGGCCAACAAGCGGCTGCTCGAACAGCTCGACGAGCTGGAAGCCAAGGCGCGTCGGCGTGACATCCTGGCCGACGAAGAAACGCTGTATGCCTTCTACGAAGCGCGCCTGCCGGCGGAGATCCACCAGACCGCGACCTTCGACAGCTGGTACCGGATGACCAGCCAGAAGGATGCGAACCTGCTGATCATGCGCGAAGAGGACGTGCTGGCCCGCGAAGCCAGCGAGGTCACCGCCGCGCAGTACCCCGACAGCCTCCAGGTGGGCGATCTGCGCCTGCCGCTGACCTACCACTTCGAGCCGAACCACCCGCGTGACGGCGTCACCGTGCGGGTACCGGCGCCGTTGCTGCCTAACCTGCCGGGCGAGCGCCTGGAGTGGCTGGTGCCGGGCCTGCTGGAGGCCAAGTGCGTGGCCCTGGTGCGCAACCTGCCCAAGGCCCTGCGCAAGAACTTCGTGCCGGTGCCGGACTTCGTCAAGGCTGCCTTGGCGCGCATGACGTTCGGCCAGGGCGCCTTGCCCCAGTCGCTGGGCCAGGAGCTGCTGCGCATGACCGGTGCCCGGGTGTCCGATGACGCCTGGGCCGAGGCGGCGGGCCTGGTCGAGGGGCACCTGCGCATGAACATCGAGGTGGTCGACGGCCAGGGCAAGTTCCTTGGTGAGGGTCGTGATCTGGCCGAGCTGACCGCGCGTTTCGCCGCCGCCAGTCAGGCGGCGTTGGCCATGCCACGCAACGAGAAGGCCGAGCAACCGGTGCAGGCCAAGGCATTCGCCCAGGTGGCGCAAACCGCCCAGCAGAAGATAGCCGGCCTGTCGCTGACCGTGTACCCGGCATTGGTGGAGGATGCCGGCACCGTGCGTGAAGGGCGTTTCTCGACCCAGGCCGAGGCCGAATTCCAGCACCGTCGTGCCTTGCAGCGGCTGTTGCTGCAACAACTGGCCGAACCTGCGAAATTTCTACGCGGCAAGTTGCCGGGGCTGACCGAGCTGGGCTTGTTGTACCGCGAACTGGGGCGGGTCGAGGCGCTGGTGGAGGACATTCTTCTGGCCAGCCTTGACAGTTGCATCCTGGAGGGCGAAGCGCCGCTGCCGCGCGACGGCGCAGCACTGGCCGGGCTGGCCGAGCGCAAGCGTGGCAGCTGGACCGAGCATGCCGAGCGGCTGGCCCGCCAGACCCTGGAGGTGCTCAAGCTGTGGCACGGTTTGCAGAAGCGCTTCAAGGGCAAGATCGACCTGAGCCAGGCGGTGGCCCTCAACGACATCAAGCAGCAACTGGCCAACCTGGTCTATCCGGGCTTTGTCCGTGAAACACCGGGGGTATGGTTCAAGGAGCTGCCGCGTTACCTCAAGGCAGTGGAACTGCGCCTGGAGAAGCTCGGGGCCCAGGTGCAGAAGGACCGTGTCTGGAGTGGTGAGCTGGCCAATCTGTGGGCGCAATACAAGGCCCGTGCCGACAAGCATGCCCAGGAGGGCAAGCGTGACGAGCAACTGACGGTGTACCGTTGGTGGCTGGAGGAATACCGGGTGTCGTTGTTCGCCCAGCAACTGGGCACCAAGGTGCCGGTTTCCGACAAGCGTCTGTCCAAACAGTGGGCTGAGGTGGAAGCCTAAACGCCGGGAAATATGGCAAACTTGTGGGAATTTGGGCCGCTGTGCGGCCCTTCGCGGGTGAGCCCGCTCCTGCAGGTTTCCCGCCCATCACAACGGCGCCCTCTGTAGGAGCGGGTTTACCCGCGAACGAGGACCATGTCCTCACCGGATCCAGCGGGACATAGCGACTTCAAATTGGCACCAAGGTGCCAGTATCGAACCTGTTTCGGCCAGCGCCGATTTGGCGATGGCCTCTGACCAGAGGAACGACCGTGCATAACGTCGTGATCAGCGGCACCGGCCTGTATACCCCGGCCCAGAGCATTTCCAACGAAGAACTGGTGGCGTCCTTCAACGCATGGGCCCAGCAGTTCAATCATGACAATGCGGCTGCCATCGAGCGTGGCGAGGTCGAAGCAGCGCCGCTGTCCGATGCCGCTTTCATCGAGAAAGCCTCCGGCATCAAGAGCCGCTTCGTCATGGACAAAGCCGGCATCCTCGACCCGCAGCGCATGAAGCCACGCCTGCCGGAGCGCTCCAACGACGAGCCGTCGATCCTTTGCGAGATGGCTGTGGCCGCTGCCCGCCAGGCCCTGGAGCGCGCCGGTCGCACGGCGGCCGACGTCGACGGCGTGATCGTCGCCTGCTCCAACCTGCAGCGCCCATACCCCGCCATCTCCATCGAGGTGCAGCAGGCGCTCGGCATCCAGGGCTTTGCCTTCGACATGAATGTGGCCTGCTCTTCGGCCACCTTCGGCATCCAGACTGCCGCCAACAGTGTGCAACTGGGCCAGGCGCGCGCGGTGCTGGTGGTCAACCCGGAGATCTGCACCGGTCACCTGAACTTCCGCGACCGCGACAGCCATTTCATCTTCGGTGACGCCGCGACCGCAGTGCTGATCGAGCGTGCCGACCAGGCCACTTCGGCGCATCAGTTCGACATTGTCAGCACCAAGCTGCTGACCCAGTTCTCCAACAACATCCGCAACAACTTCGGCTTCCTCAACCGCGCGGCGGAGGAGGGGATCGGGGCGCCGGACAAGCTGTTCGTCCAGGAAGGCCGCAAGGTGTTCCGCGAGGTATGCCCGATGGTCGCCGAACTGATCGGCCAGCACCTGGGCGAGAACGGTTTGCAGCCCACCGACGTCAAGCGCTTCTGGCTGCACCAGGCGAACCTGAGCATGAACCACCTGATCGTCAAGAAGCTGGTCGGGCGCGATGTGGCAGAAGAAGACGCGCCGGTGATCCTGGACCGTTATGCCAATACCAGTTCGGCGGGTTCGGTGATTGCGTTCCACCTGTACCAGGATGATCTGCCCAAGGGGGCGCTGGGTGTGCTGAGCTCGTTTGGTGCAGGTTATTCGATCGGTAGCGTGATTCTGCGCAAGCGCTGATTCCTGCCGCCCGATGGTAGGCATTTCGCGGGCAAGCCCGTTCCCACGGGTACAGCGTCATGCCTGCGCAAGCGGGTTTACCCGCGAAATGCCGATAAAAAAGGCGGGAAGCGCCGGATGGGGTCGGCACTTCCCGCCTGAGCAACGCAAGGAGGGTGGGCTTAGAACTTGGCCTCCAGGTCGACCTGCAGGGTATCGACGTCGGCATCGCTGTTCGGCAGTTGGGACAGGTCGGTCTTGGCCATCAGGTAGGCCGCGCCCAGCGAGAAGTTCTTGTCGATTTCGTAACCGACCTTGAACTTGTGACCGCGCGAACCGGTGTAGCCGGCACCGAAGTCGGAGTCGGTGAAGGCACTGACCACGGCGTTGCGCTGCACGTCGCGGTAGTTGTAGTCCAGGCTCCAGGCGCCGAGCTTGGTCTTCAGGCCGGTCAGCCACGCCTTGTCTGCGCCGTCAGTGCTTTGGGTGTTCTTCACGTACTGGCCATAGGCGGACAGCGGGATGGCGAAGCCGGTGAAGTCGATCTGGCCGAAGCCTTCCACGAGGTTGAAGTCGTTGGTGGTGTTGCCGAAGGCTCGCAGGGGCGCGGCGTCCTTGTCGTTGTCATATCCGTAGATGCTGGTACCCACGGTGACCTTGACGGTGTCGGCGGCATTGAAGCGGGCGCCCAGCTGGCCATGGTACAGCTGTGTGTCGTGCTTGAACTGCACGCCTTCGCCGTCCACGTTGTCCTTGAGGGTGTAGTGACCGGCACTGCCGAACAGTTCGACGGCGCCCAGGTCGGTCTTGTAGGTGACCGCCACGCCTTCGGGGTTGATGTCGCTGTCCCAGATGATGTCGCCCATGCTTACCCAAGGCTGCATCATCTTGCCGCCGATCAGGTGCAGGTTCGGCACGCCAGTGGGGTGCCAGTCGAGGTAGGCCAGATCGACCCACAGCGATTTCTTCTCGAAGTAGTTGTCCAGGCTCTGGTTGGTGGAGCGGGCATCGGGGCTGCTGCCGGTGGCCACACGCACGCCGGCGTCGACCTGCGGGTTGATTTCGCTGTAGAAGCCGACACGGGCACGGACGCGCTCGCGGTCCTGGTTGGGGCTCTTTTTGTTGGGGTTGTCGACGTTGACGTCTTCGTAGCGAAGGCGAACGTCACCCTTGATCTGGGTCTTGGCAGCCCAGGCCACTTTCTGTTCGAAGGAGCTCAGGCGCTCGGACTGGGCTTTCTGCTCTGCCTTTTCCTTGGTTTCCTTGGCCAGATCGGCCTGCAGTTCGTTGTACTGCGCCTGGTTGATCGAGCCGTTGGCGCGGAGCATTTCGAGCAGCTTGGCGTCGACTGCAGCACTGGCCGGAGCACTCAGTGCCAGCATCATGCCGGTGAGGCTGACTCCGGTAAGTGTAGAAACAAGACGCATAAGGTTCTCCCTGTTGGAAAAAAGTGGGGAGGCTTTGGCGCCCGCCCCCAAGTTGGCATGTCTTCGGAAAGGGCCTGAATAGACAGGTTGCTGGGGTTCCGAAAAACAGGCGCAAGTATTGCGAGGGGGAGTGACAGAATAATGTCCATTTAGTGGCACTGCGGTTAAGTGCGTGGGATCCAAAAGACCCTTCATTTGAGTGTCGTGGCCAACTTCCGGGATACTGGCCATCTCTTTGCAGCGAGTCGAAATCGTGACCAGCCTGTATAGCCTTGCTCACTTGCACGATCTGCCAGCGGCAACCTGGGATGCCCTGGTGCCTGACGGCCAGCCGTTTCTGCGCCATGCTTTTCTCCGCGCCCTGGAGGACAGCGGCAGCGTCTCGCCTGCCACCGGCTGGGCTGCCGAGCACCTGGTACTGGAGCGTGAAGGGCAGGTGCGGGCGGTATTGCCGGCGTACCGCAAATGGCATTCGTTCGGCGAATACGTGTTCGACCACGGTTGGGCCGACGCCTGTGAGCGCGCCCGCATTCGCTACTACCCCAAGCTGCTCGGCGCTGTGCCCTTCAGCCCGGTGAGCGGCCCGCGCTTGCTGGCTGCGGATCCGGCCGATGCCCTGCTGTTGCTCCAGGCCATGCCTGAGTACCTGGCCAAGGGCGAATTGTCCGGGGCCCACATCAACTTTACCGACAGTGTCCTGGATGAGCAGATCGCCCGTGTGCCGGGCTGGATGGAGCGCCTGGGGTGCCAGTTCCATTGGCACAACCGCGGCTATCGGGACTTCCAGGACTTCCTCGATACCCTCAGCTCACGCAAGCGCAAGCAGATGCGCAAGGAGCGAGAGCAGGTGGCGGGGCAGGGGATCGATTTCCACTGGTACCGTGGCGATGAGCTGAGCCAGGCGCAGTGGGACTTCGTCTACCTGTGCTATGCCAACACCTACGCGGTGCGCCGCCGCACGCCCTACCTGACCCGCGACTTCTTCAGCCTGCTGGCCGAGCGCATGCCTGAGGCCCTGCGCGTGGTGATCGCTCGCCAACAGGGGCGCGGCGTCGCCATGGCCTTGAGCCTGGTCGGTGGTGACAGCCTCTATGGCCGTTACTGGGGATGCCTGGATGAGTTCGATCGTCTGCATTTCGAGACCTGTTTCTACCAGGGCATGGATTTCGCCATTCGCGAAGGCGTGCAGCGATTCGATGCCGGTGCCCAGGGTGAGCACAAGCTGATCCGCGGGTTCGAGCCGGTGCTGACGCGCTCTTGGCATTACCTGTTGCATCCGGGGTTGCGTCGGGCGGTCGAGGATTTTCTCGAGCAGGAGCGGGCAGGGGTGAGGGCTTATGCCGAAGAGGCTCGAGGGATGTTGCCGTACCGCAAGGATTGAGAGCGGTGTTGCTGGGCCGCACTGTTCGTGGGTAAACCCGCTCCCACCAGCATCACTGCCGGCCCTGTGGAAGCGGTTTGCCCGCGAACACGCTCAGACCTCACGGTCAATCCACGCCGACGAACCCGCCGGTCTGGTGATGCCAGAGCCGTGCATAAAGCCCGCGTTGGGCCAGCAGCTCGGCATGGGTGCCGCTTTCGACGATATGCCCTTTGTCCAGCACCACCAGACGGTCCATGCGGGCGATGGTGGAAAGGCGGTGGGCGATGGCGATCACGGTCTTGCCCTGCATCAGGGTTTCCAGGCTCTCCTGGATCGCGGCCTCGACTTCGGAGTCCAGCGCCGAGGTGGCCTCGTCCATGATCAGGATTGGCGCATTCTTGAGCAGCACCCGGGCGATGGCGATCCGCTGACGCTGGCCGCCCGACAGCTTGACCCCTCGCTCGCCCACGTGGGCATCGAATCCGGTGCGCCCCTGGGCATCGGACAGTTGCGGGATGAACTCGTCGGCCCGCGCACGGCGCACCGCCTCCCACACCTGCGCTTCGCTGGCGTCCGGCCGCCCATACAGCAGGTTGTCGCGGATCGAGCGGTGCAGCAGCGAGGTATCCTGGGTGATCATGCCGATCTGCGCGCGCAGGCTGGCCTGGTTGACCTCGGCGATATCCTGGCCATCGATGGTGATGCGCCCGCCCTGCACGTCGTACAGGCGCAGCAGCAGGTTGACCAGGGTCGACTTGCCGGCGCCTGAGGGGCCGATCAGGCCGATCTTCTCGCCGGGGAGAATGTCCAGGCTGAGCCCTTCGATGACCTTGCTGCCCTTGCCATAGTGAAAGCTCACGTCGTCGAAACGCACCGCGCCACGGCTGACCTGGAGCGCTGGGGCGTTGGGCTTGTCGGTGACGCTGACCGGTTGGGCGATGGTCTGCAGGCCGTCCTGGACCATGCCGATGTTCTCGAAGATGCCGTTGACCACCCACATGATCCAGCCGGACATGTTGATGATGCGGATCACCAGGCCCGTGGCCAGGGCGATGGCGCCGACGGTGATCAGCGACTGGCTCCACAGCCACAGGGCCAGGCCCGTGGTGCCTACCACCAGCAGTCCGTTCAGGCCGGTGATGACCACGTCCATGCTGGTGACGACCCGCGAGGCCAGCTGGGTTTTCTCGGTCTGTTCGCTGATCGCCTCGCGGGCGTACTGCTGTTCGTGGTCGGTGTGGGCGAACAGCTTGAGGGTGGCGATGTTGGTGTAGCCGTCGACGATGCGCCCCATCAGCTTGGAGCGGGCGTCGGAGGAGATCACCGAGCGCTCCTTGACCCGGGGCACGAAGTAATAGAGCGCGGCGATGTAGCAGACGATCCAGGTCAGCAATGGCAGCATCAGGCGCCAGTCGGCCTCGGCGAACAGCACCAGCGAGCTGATCGCATAGATGAGCACGTGCCACAGGGCGTCCACGGCCTGTACGGCAGAATCGCGCAGGGAGTTGCCGGTCTGCATGATGCGCTGGGCGATACGCCCGGCGAAGTCGCTTTGAAAGAAATTCAGGCTCTGCTTGAGCACGTAGGTGTGGTTCTGCCAGCGGATCAGGCTGGTCATGCCGGGGCTGATGGTCTGGTGCACCAGCAGGTCATGCAGGCCGAAGAACACCGGACGCAGCACCAGGACCACCACCAGCATCCAGGTCAGTTCTCCACTGTGCTGGCTGAAGAATTCACTGCCTGGCGTGGTCTGGGCCAGGTCGATGATCCGGCTCAGGTAGCTGAACATGGCCACTTCGATCAGCGAGGCCACCAGGCCGACGATCAACAGGGCGACGAAACTGGGCCAGACCTGGCGCAGGTAGTAGAGGTAGAACGGCCATACCTGGCTTGGCGGCGCCTCGCTGGGTGCCTCGCGAAAGATGTCGATCAGTTGCTCGAAACGGCGGTACAGCATGATGGGTAAACTCCTGTTCCATCCGACCTTCAGGAGGTTTCACGTCCTTGTGAGACCTTCGGTCAGTCGATGCGTTTGGCGGACTTGATGTACACAGGGTCCGCTGGCACGTCACGCATGCCTTGCTTGATGGTGGTGGGCGAGTTGACGATCTGGTCGACCACTTCCATGCCCTTGGTCACCTTGCCGAACACGGCGTAGCCACGGTCACGGCCTGGGTTGAGGAAGTCGTTGTCGGCCACGTTGATGAAGAACTGGCTGGTGGCCGAGTTCGGGTCCGAGGTACGGGCCATGGCGAGGGTGCCGCGGGTGTTGGCCAGGCCGTTGCTGGCTTCGTTGCGGATCGGGTCACGGGTCGGCTTTTGCACCATCATGTCGGTGAAGCCGCCGCCCTGGGCCATGAAGCCCGGGATCACGCGGTGGAAGATGGTGTTGTTGTAGAAGCCGCTGTCGACGTACTCGAGGAAGTTCTTCGTGCTGATCGGCGCCTTTTCGGCATTCAGTTCGATTTCGACCTGGCCGAAGCTGGTGTCCAGCAGGACGTGAGGGGTCTTGTCGGAGGCCATGACGCTGGTGGCGAAGGCAACCGAACAGGCGGTGAGCAGGAGTTTTTTCAGCATGGGCTCAAAGATCCTTGAGGGGTGGAAGCGGCTGCGAGGAAACGCAGCAGGGTCTGGTTGAAGACCTCGGGTTGGTCCAGGGGCGTAGCGTGCCGGGAATCCTCGATGACCGCCAGTGTTGCCTGGGGCATCAGGGCGACATAGCGCTCCTTCAGTTGTATCGGTGTGTAATCGTGGTCGGCGGCGATCACCAGGGTGGGGCACTGGATCCGCCCGATGCGCTCCTGCACGCCCCAGTCGACGATGGCGTCGAAGCTCTTGAGGTAGGCGCGCTTGTCGTTGCGCGCCCAGCGCTGGGCCATCTTGTGGCGCAGTTCGGTCTGTCCGGGCTTGGGGAACAGGCGCTCGGCCAGGCCTCGGCCGACGGTTTCCACGCTCAGGATGCGCGCCAGGCTCCAGCGCTTGATCCACCATATCCAGTGGGCGGCGGAGTTGCGTCTGACCTGCGGTGCGCTGTTGACGATGCACAGGCTGCGCAGCCAGGCGGGGTGGTCGACGGCGAACTGAAAGCCCACCATGGCGCCCATGGACAGACCGACGAAGTGCACGGGACCGGTGTGCAGGTGCTCCAGCAGCGCCAGCAGGTCGGCGCTGAAGGTGGTGATCTGGTAGCCGTCACGGGGCTTGTCGGAGCGGCCGTGACCGCGGATGTCCATGAGGATCACTCTATAGCGCTGGCTCAGCACGGGGACCTGCAACTCCCAGTCCTGGCAGCTCGACCCCAGACCATGCAGCAGTACCAGGGGTTCGCCCTGGCCATATTCCTCGTAATGCAGCGTGCATCCTTCGTGTTCGAAATAGGCCATGGGCGCGATCCTTTCAGGCTTGCGGGGGGGCTGCGAAGGGCACGTCCAATGGCGCTGTGTCGAAATTGCGCAGCAACTCGATGAGGATCTGCGTGGCCGGACCCAAGGTCTTGTCCTTGTTCGAGTAAAGGTAGAACAGCGGATGGCGGCTGCCACCCTGATCCAGCGGCAAGGGCTTGAGCACGCCATCGTGAAGTTCGCGCTCGATCATGTGCCGTGGCAACCAGGCAAAACCCAGGCCACTGCTGACGAAGGTGGCGGCGGTGCCCAGGCTGCCGACCGTCCAGCGTTGCTCGGCACCGAGCCAGCCGACATCCCGGGGCTGGGCACGGCCGGAGTCGCGGATCACCACTTGCAGCTGGCTTTCGAGGTCCTGGAAGGTGATTTCCCGGCCCAGGCGGTGCAGGCTGTGGTCGGGGTGAGCAACGGCGATGAACTCGACGGAGCTGAGTTCGGCGCCCAGGTAGCCGCCGATGCTGTAGCTGCTGATGGCCAGGTCCGCGATCCCCTCGTGCAGTACCTCCTCGACCCCCGACAACACCTCCTCGCGCAGGCGCACGCGGCAACCACGGCTTTGTGGCATGAAGGCGCTCAAGGCGCGGACCAGCCGGGCGCTTGGGTAGGCGGCATCGACGACGAGGCGCACCTCGGCCTCCCAGCCCTGCTCCATGTGATGGGCGAGGTCCTCGAGCTGGCTGGCCTGCTTGACCAGGTGGCGCGAGCGGCGCAGCAGCACGTTGCCGGCTTCGGTCAGCACCGCCTTGCGGCCATCGATGCGCAGCAAAGGCACGCCCAACTGCTCCTGCATGCGCGCCACGGTGTAGCTTACCGACGATTGCGAGCGGTGCAGGGCCTCGGCGGCCTGGGCGAACCCGCCATGATCGACCACTGCCTGGAGAGTTCGCCACTGATCCAGGGTCACGCGTGGCGCTTTCATCTTCGGCTCCTGTTGTCCTAAGCTGCGCTCTATCAAGGAGAGCGCCTAATGAAGAAATGTTGTGCGGCATTGCTGATGTGCCTGCCCCTGGGGGCGATGGCTTACTACCCCATCGACGTGGAAAAGGAACTGGACGGGGTCAAGCTCGACTACACCACCTATGACACCGCCCGCAGCATCGGCGCGATCACCCTGAACAACTATGGGCAGGTCCCGGCAGCCTGCAAGGTGACCTTTCGCAATGGCCCAGAGGCCCCGCGGGTGCGTCGGGTGAATGTGCCCGCAGGCAAGAGCCGAGACGTCACGGCCACCTTCAACCGGGAGATCATCAAGCTGCGGATCGCACTGAGCTGCAAGGCTGAACAAACTGATTAATCGATAGATTGAACCCACTTTTTACGCTTTTTTATCGATAGGTCAAGCCTTAATCTCACCTCCATCGAATCGCAACCCTTTGTTCGCCGATGGAGGCTCCCATGTCCCGCGTACTGATCATCGAAAGCAGCGCCCGCCAGCAGGATTCCGTTTCCCGTCAACTGACCCGCGACTTCATCCAGCAATGGCAGGCCGCTCATCCGGCTGATGAGATCAGTGTCCGTGACCTGGCGGTTACCCCGGTACCGCACCTGGATGCCAACCTGCTCGGTGGCTGGATGAAGCCTCAGGAGCAGCGCTCCGAGGCCGAGCTGGAGGCCCTGGCCCGCTCCAACGAACTGACCGACGAGCTGCTGGCCGCCGACGTGCTGGTGATGGCGGCGCCGATGTACAACTTCACCATCCCCAGCACCCTCAAGGCCTGGCTGGATCACGTACTGCGCGCGGGCATCACCTTCAAGTACACCCCGACCGGTCCGCAGGGCCTGCTGACCGGCAAGCGCGCCATCGTCCTGACTGCCCGCGGCGGTATTCACGCCGGTGCCACCACCGACCACCAGGAACCCTACCTGCGTCAGGTGATGGCCTTCATCGGGATCCATGACGTGGACTTCATCCACGCCGAGGGCCTGAACATGAGCAGCGACTTCCACGAGAAGGGCCTGAACCAGGCCAAGGCCAAGCTGGCCGCCGTGGCCTGATACGCAACGCATTCCCAACCCCTGACACCTGTCGCTCCTTTGGGTGTATCCGCCCGGCCCTGTGATGGCCGGGCTTTTTTTGCCGCGTCATCCGAGGCCACTGCCTTGTGCTCCTAGCGCTAGCCGAAGCCCTGATGGTTGAACGACGGCAGGCCAAAGGCTAAGGTCGCCGCCTTGATTCACGAGAGGCAACCATGGGCTACCTGATAATCGTCGCGCTGATCCAGGCGTTCTCCTTCAACCTGATCGGGGTCTACCTGGCCGGCAACGTGGACAGCTACTTCGCGGTGCTGGCACGGGTGGTGCTGGCGTTGCTGGTGTTCCTGCCGCTGACCCGCTGGCGCCAGGTGGAGCCGCGTTTCATGCGTGCGATGCTGTTGATCGGGGCGCTGCAGTACGGCATCACCTATGTGTGCCTGTACCTGAGCTTCCGTGTACTGACGGTGCCGGAGGTGCTGCTGTTCACCATCCTCACCCCCTTGCACGTGACCCTGATCGAAGATGCCTTGAACCGCCGTTTCAACGCCTGGGCCCTGCTGGCCGCCCTGGTGGCGGTGGCCGGTGCTGCGGTGATCCGCTTCGACAGTATCAGCGGCGAGTTCTTCATGGGCTTCTTGTTGCTGCAACTGGCCAACTTCACCTATGCCGCAGGCCAGGTGCTGTACCGCCACCTAGTTGCCCGACACCCCAGCGACCTGCCGCATTACCGGCGTTTCGGCTACTTCTACCTGGGCGCCCTGGTCGTCGTGTTGCCGGCCTTCCTGCTGTTCGGCAATGCCCGGCACCTGCCGAGCACCGAGGTGCAATGGCTGGTGTTGCTGTTCCTGGGGCTGTTCCCGACCGCGCTGGGGCTGTACTGGTGGAACAAGGGCGCCTGCCTGGTCAACGGCGGCACGCTGGCAGTGATGAACAACCTGCATGTGCCGGTGGGATTGCTGCTCAACCTGCTGATCTGGAACCAGGATGAGCCGCTGGGGCGGCTGTTCTTCGGCGGGGCAGTGATTCTGGCGTCGGTATGGATGAGCCGGCTGGGCATGCAGCGTCCGGGAACACCGGGGCAGGCGGCGTCCCGCTGACAATGCGCGATCAAAGGGGGCCGCAGCGCGGCCCCGTTGCCTGACCTTCAGGCTTCGGTGAGTTCACTCAGCCGTTGCGTGCCCTGGGGCCTGGCGGCAAGCCCGATACGCATGTCATTGCCGCTGGGCTGCTGGTACAGGCTCAGGCCAAACTCCGGCAGTACCGCCAGCAGGTAATCGAAGATGTCGCCCTGGATGCGTTCGTACTCGGCCCATGCGGTGGTGCGGGTGAAGCAGTAGATCTCCAGGGGCACGCCCTCGGCGGTGGCCTGCATCTGGCGGACCATGCAGGTCATGCCTTGCTGCACATCGGGGTGGCTTTTCAGGTAGGCCAGGGCGAAGGCGCGGAAGGTGCCGATGTTGGTCAGCTGGCGGCGGTTGGCCGACAGCGCGGCCACCGGGCCCAAGGACTCGTTCCAGGTACTCAGCTCTTGGCGCTTTTGTGCCAGATAGTCGCCAAGCAGGCGGACCTGGCCCAGACGCTGCTCCTCCTCCGGCGTAAGGAAACGCACGCCCGCGGCATCGATGAACAGGCTGCGCTTGATGCGCCGTCCACCCGATTGCTGCATGCCGCGCCAATTGCGGAACGACTCGCTCATCAGGCGCCAGGTGGGGATGGAGACGATGGTCTTGTCGAAGTTCTGCACCTTGACCGTGTGCAAGGTGATGTCCACCACATCGCCGTCGGCACCGACCTGGGGCATCTCGATCCAGTCGCCGACGTGCAGCATGTCGTTGCTGGTGAGCTGCACGCTGGCGACGAACGACAGCAGGGTGTCCTTGTACACCAAGAGCAGCACCGCCGACATGGCGCCAAGGCCCGAAAGCAGCAACAGCGGCGAGCGGTCGATGAGGGTGGCGACGATGACGATGGCGGCGAAGATCCACAGCATCATCTTGGCCAGTTGCACGTAGCCCTTGATCGAGCGGGTGCGGGCGTGTTCGGTGCGGGCGTAGATGTCCAGCAGGGCATCGAGCAGGCAGGAAACGGCCAGGGTCATGAACAGCAGGGTGAAGGCCAGGGCGACGTTGCCCAGGAAGTGCTGGGCGGTGTCGCCCAGCTCCGGCACCAGCTTGAGGCCGAACTGGATCACCAGGGAAGGGGTGGTCTGGGCCAGGCGGTGCAGGACCTTGTTGTGGCGCAGGTCATCGAGCCACCTGAGCGGTTGCTGCCGGGCCAGCAGGCGGCTGGCGTGCAGCATCAGGAAGCGGGCCAGGCGGCCCATCAGCAGGGAAATCAACAGCAGCACTGCAAGGCCCAGGGCGGCATGCAGCATGGGGTGTTGATCGAGGGTGCCCCACAGGTCCAGGGCGTCGTTCCAGAGTCGTTGTATATCCATGAGGGTTATGGCGGGGTCTGTATTGCGAAAACGAGGCCCATTAGAGCGCGGATCGGCGTGAAGGTGCCAAAAGAAATTCGGCGCCAGCGACGGAAAACGTTACCCTATGCAACTGAATTTCCAGCGACTGCCCGAGGTACACCCGTGTTTTCCCAATTCGCCCTGCACGAACGCCTGCTCAAAGCCGTGGCCGAGCTGAACTTTGTCGAGCCGACTCCGGTGCAGGCAGCGGCCATTCCCCTGGCCCTGCAAGGGCGTGACCTGCGGGTGACCGCGCAGACCGGCAGCGGCAAGACCGCCGCCTTCGTGCTGCCGTTGCTCAATCGCCTGGTCGACCTGCGCGAGCGCCGCGTGGAGATCCGTGCGCTGATCCTGCTGCCGACCCGTGAACTGGCCCAGCAGACCCTCAAGGAAGTGCAGCGTTTCTCCCAGTTCACCTACGTCAAGTCGGGCCTGGTCACCGGCGGTGAGGACTTCAAGGAGCAGGCCGCGCTGCTGCGCAAGGTGCCGGACGTGCTGATCGGCACCCCAGGCCGCCTGCTGGAACACCTCAATGCCGGCAACCTGGATCTCTCCCACGTCCAGGTGCTGGTGCTGGACGAGGCCGACCGCATGCTCGACATGGGCTTTGCCGAGGACATGGAGCGCCTGTGCAAAGAGTGCGAAAACCGCGAGCAGACCCTGCTGTTCTCCGCCACCACCGGTGGTGCTGCCCTGCGCGACATCATCGGCAAGGTGCTCAAGGATCCCGAGCACCTGATGCTCAACAGCGTCTCGCAGCTGTCCGAAGGCACCCGCCAGCAGATCATCACTGCCGACCACGACCAGCACAAAGAGCAGATCGTCCAGTGGCTGCTGGCCAACGAGACCTACCAGAAGGCGATCATCTTCACCAACACCCGCGCCCTGGCCGACCGCATCTACGGTCACCTGGTGGCCAAGGACGTGAAGGCCTTCGTGTTGCACGGCGAGAAGGACCAGAAGGACCGCAAGCTGGCGATCGACCGCTTCAAGCAAGGCGGTTCCAAGGTGCTGGTCGCTACCGATGTGGCGGCCCGTGGCCTGGACATCGACGGCCTGGACCTGGTGATCAACTTCGACATGCCGCGCAGCGGCGACGAGTACGTGCACCGCATCGGTCGTACCGGGCGTGCAGGCGCCGAAGGCCTGGCGATCTCGCTGATCTGCCACAACGACTGGAACCTGATGTCGAGCATCGAGCGCTACCTCAAGCAGCAGTTCGAGCGCCGGGTCATCAAGGAGGTCAAGGGCACCTACAGCGGGCCGAAGAAGGTCAAGGCGTCGGGCAAGGCTGCCGGTACCAAGAAGAAAAAAGTCGAGAAGAAGACGGGCGAGAAGAAGGGCGCAGCCGCCAAGCGCAAGCCGGCAGCCAAGCCCAAGACCAAGGCACCGCTGGCCAGTGCCGATGGCATGGCACCGCTGAAGAAGCGCGCACCGACGGCTGAATAAGCGTTTGCCGTGTCGCGGAGCAAGCCCGCTCCTACAGGTTTTTCAGGTGATCCTGTAGGAGCGGGTTTACCCGCGAATTGCCGCGGCTAGTCCGCCTTCTTCTCTGCGGCTTTCAGCTCTTGGATCCGCTTGTCGATCAACTGGCATTTGTCCGGCAGATCCTTGCTGGCGGTGCCCAGGTCCATCCTCTGCAACTCTTCGTTGATCTCCTTGGCCTTTTGCGGGTTCTGCTCCGTCAATTGGGTGACCAGCCCGGCCAGTTCTTCGCGTTTGTGCGTCGCTTCCTCCGGTGTGCAGGCCCAGGCGGGCAGGGCAGACAGCAGTGCGCTTGCACAAACGATCGGCAATAGGCGTTTCATCCGTTTTCTCTCCCGAGTGGGCTACATGCGGTTGAAAGGCCGGCAGGCTGGAAGTTCAGCCAGATCGCTTATCGGTGTCCGGGGCGCAGCTGGCCAAGGCGTTCGACAGCATCATCGATTTTCCCGGAACGCCTCCCAGCCCCTCCGGTCCCATGCTGTGTACCCCAACCGTTCACAGCAGGAGGCCACCTCCATGAGCACCTACGACTGGGACCTGGTCGAGCGCCTGTTGCATGAAGTGCAGAACAGCGCGGGCCACAGCTTCACGCCCCGCCTCTACGCCGAGCAGCATGCGGCTGCCTTGGCCGCCACCGGCCAGCCGGTGGGCGATCTGGATCATCTCAAGACCCGGGCCTGCGAGTACGAGAAGATCCTCTTCGAGCGTGGCTTCATCGAAAGCCGACCGGAGGAAGACGGCGGCAATGGCGAAAACTTCGTCCTCACCGAGCGTGGCTCGCGCCTGCTCAGCTTGATCGACAGCAGCATTCCGGGGTTCGAGCACCCCCGGCAAGTGCTGGACGAACAGGACGACGCCCTGGATAAAGCGACGTTCGAGCAGGTCGCCACCAAGGCGCAGATCGCCTGAGGTCGTTTTGAGACTGGCATAGGGGGCCCGGCAAACCCGATAATCGGTACTCGTTCGTCAACGTCGGGACCTCGCCCATGCCATCGATACGCCAAGGGGGCCGCCCATGAGCGCGGCCCGCAAGAACACCGATGCTTTCGCACTGCAGGTCATGCTGGGGCTGTGCCTGATCTGGGGCAGCCAGCAGGTGATGATCAAGTGGGCCGCCAGCGATATCGCTCCGGTGATGCAGGCCGCCCTGCGCTCCGGCATCGCCGCGGTGCTGGTGGGGTTTCTGGTCTGCTGGCGGGGCGGCTGGTCGATGGTGGGCAGCACCTGGCGGGCGGGCTTGCTGGCCGGGGCGTTGTTTGGCCTCGAGTTCCTGTTCATCGCCGAGGGCCTGAAGCTGACCTCGGCGGCGCACATGTCGGTGTTTCTCTATACCGCCCCGGTGTTCACCGCCCTGGGGCTGCACTTCAGGCTGCCGAGCGAGCGCCTGCGGTTGCTGCAATGGATGGGTATCCTGCTGGCATTCGCCGGAATCGCCACGGCGTTTGCCGGTGGGGTGTCGCTGGCGCAACTCGATGGCCGCGTGCTGCTCGGGGATGCCCTCGGGGTGCTGGCGGGCCTGGCCTGGGGCGCAACCACCGTGGTGGTGCGCGGGTCGCGGCTATCGGAAGCCCCGGCTGACCTGACCCTCTTCTACCAGTTGCTGGTGGGCTTTGTCGGGTTGTTGCTGATCGCCCTGGTCAGTGGCCAGATCGGCAGGGTCGCCTTTACGCCATTGGCCGTTGGCAGCGTGCTGTTCCAGGCGGTCGTCGTGTCCTTTGTCAGCTACCTGACGTGGTTCTGGTTGCTGCGCAAATACCTGGCGTCCAACCTGGCGGTGTTTTCCTTCATCACGCCGCTGTTCGGCGTGACCTTTGGTGTGGTGCTGCTGGGCGAGCCGTTGAGCCTGAATTTCGTGCTGGGGGCGGTAATGGTCCTGTGCGGGGTCATCCTGGTGAGTGCCGAGCCTTGGGTGCGCCAGCAGTTGCGCAGGTATCTGGGGTGAGCACTGCCAGCCAACGGCCCTGGCACTGACGGTTGATCATCTGCGACAGGCGATGGCCAGGCCAGGATCGATGTGCAACAAGGGGAAACAATTGACCGACTGTCGGCAAGCGCTTTTTCCGCTTGATCCGCGTCAAACTCGCCCATATCTGTAGGAGCAGAAGCATGCGCGATTTAGGACATCGGGCTATGATCTGTATGAAGCATCGCAGGATTGAATCGCCGTGAGGCTGACCCGTGAAGGGGGCATTATGAACAACCGAATGTACAACTGGCTCCACGACCTCGCCGTCGCCCTGGGCTTGCTCCCACCTCCGCTGCAGCCGGTGCCGATCCCTACCGACGAAGAGCAGCGCAAGCGCCAACCGCGTCGTCGTTGATAAAAACCGTCGTTGAAACTGAAAAGGCCGCCACATCGTCAGATGCAGCGGCCTTTTGCGTTGGCGCGTTCGTACAGGCGCGCAGGGCGCGCCATTCACATCAGGCCAGGTTCACGGCGCCCACGGGGCGACGCGACAGCAGGCTGACCACCACGAAGCTCACCAAGCCAACCGCCAGGCTGTAGTAGATCGGTGTGTTGGCGTCCAGACCATCGGTGAACATGAAGAACAGCGCGGTGATGAAGCCCAGCGACATGCTGGTGATGGCACCCGCGGTGGTGGCGCGCTTCCAGAAGATCGCGCCGATCAGCGGGATCAGCATGCCGCCGACCAGCAGGTTGTAGGCCAGGGTCAGGGCACTGATCACATCGTTCACTGCCAGGGCGACGCCCAGTACCACCAGGCCGGTGAGCAGGGTGAACAGGCGGTTCACGCCCAGGCTCGACTGCTTGCCGCCACGCAGCTTGGGCAGCAGGTCCTCGGTCAGGGTGGTCGAGGAGGCCAGCAGGCCGGCGCTGGCGGTGGACATCATCGCCGCCAGGGCAGCGGCCATCAGCAGGCCACGGATGCCTTCGGGCAGTTGGCCCTTGATCATTTCGGCGAACGCGTTGTTCGGGTTGGCCAGGTCGGGGAGCAGCACATGGGCGGCCATGCCGATCAGGGCGCAGGCCAGGCCGTACAGCACACAGTAGACACCGGCGACGGTACCGGCGCGCTGGCAGACCTTCTCGTCACGGGCGGTGAACACCCGCTGCCAGATATCCTGGCCGATGAGGATGCCGAAGAAATAGATCAGGAAGTAGGTGATGATGGTGTCCCAGCCGATGGTGGTCCAGCTGAAGCTGGCCGCCGGCAGCTTGGCCACCAGGGCGTCCCAGCCACCGGCCTTGTACAGACACACCGGCAGCAGGATGAACATCAGGCCCACGGTCTTGATGACGAACTGGACGATGTCGGTCAGGGTCAGCGACCACATGCCGCCAATGGTCGAGTACACCACCACCACGCCACCGCCGAACAGCAACGCCATCCAGAACGGCACATCGAGCAGTACCTGGAGCACTGTACCCATGGCCAGGGTCGAGGTGACTGCGATCATCAGGGCGTAGGCGAGCATGATCGCCGCGCTGGCTTGGCGAGCCATCGGGTTGTAGCGGCGCTCCAGCACCTGGGTGACGGTGAAGATCTTCAGGCGCAGCAGCGGCTTTGCCAGGAACAGGTTGAGGGCGATGATCCCCAGGCCCAGTGCGGCGCACAGCCAGAAGCCGGAGATGCCGTGGACGTAGCCCAGGCGCACGGTGCCGACGGTGGACGCGCCGCCCAGCACGGTGGTGGCCATGGTGCCCATGTACAGGGTAGGGCCGAGGTTGCGCCCTGCCACCAGGTAGTCTTCATGGGTTTTCGCGCGGCGCATTCCATACCAGCCGAGGCCGAGCATGCCGGCGGCATAGATCAGTACAACGATGATGTCCAAGGCCATTGGGGGTCTCCCGATTATCTTTATTATGGCGAGATCGACTGTCCGGGCGGTTCATGGTGCCCGGCGGTCTTGTCTTGTGTTGGCGGGCCTCAATGGCCCTTCCTAATGGCTCCTGCCGCAGGTATTGCGTTCACATCCTGTGTGGGGGCGGCGTGTCCTGCGATCACGGTCCGGTGGACTGCATGGCCGGTCATGCCATCGTCATCGCAGGGCAAGCCTGCACCTACACAAGTGTGTGACTACTCACTCAGCGGCGTACCACGCCCGGCAGCACGCAGAGCATCTCGAACAGCAGGTTGGCGCCGAGCAGCGAGGTGTTGCCGGTGGTGTCGTAGGGCGGTGAGACCTCGACCAGATCGCAGCCGATCAGGTCCAGGCCGTGGCAGCCACGGATGATCTCCATCGCCTGGATGGTGGTCAGGCCACCGATCTCCGGAGTACCGGTGCCTGGGGCCCAGGCCGGGTCGATGCCGTCGATGTCGAACGACAGGTATACCGGGCCACCACCGACCTTTTCGCGCACTTCGGCCATCAGTGGCTCCAGCGACTTGTGCCAGCACTCTTCGGCCTGCACGACGCGGAAGCCCTGGCGACGGCTCCAGTTGAAGTCGTCGGCGGTGTAGCCCTGGGCGCGCAGGCCGATCTGGACGACGCGGTCGCAGTCGAGCAGGCCTTCTTCCACGGCGCGGCGGAAGGTGGTGCCGTGGGCGATTTTCTCACCGAACATATGATCGTTGACGTCGGCGTGGGCGTCGATATGCACCAGGCCGATCTTGCCGTGCTTTTTGTGCAGGGCGCGCAGGATCGGCAGGGTGATGGTGTGGTCGCCACCGAGGGTCAGGGGAATGATGTTGTGCTCGAGGACTTCGTCGTAGGCCTCTTCGATGATGCGCACGGCGTCGAGCAGGTTGAAGGTGTTGATGGCCACGTCACCGATGTCGGCCACCGACAGCGAGTCGAACGGGGCGGCGCCGGTTGCCATGTTGTACGGGCGGATCATCACCGACTCGGCGCGGATCTGGCGCGGACCGAAGCGAGTGCCCGAGCGCAGCGAGGTGCCGATGTCCAGCGGTACGCCAATGAACGCGGCGTCCAGGCCTTCGGCGCTTTGCAGGTGGGGAAGGCGGAGCATGGTGGCGATGCCGCCGAAACGCGGCATTTCGTTGCCGCCCAGTGGTTGGTGGAGAATCTTTTCCACGGTGGGCCTCATCAGTCGGTCGATTGTTCTGTTTGTTCGAACCTGTGCCGCAGCGTGCCAGGCTGGCAAGGTGACGCCGGCGGGCAGGGACATTGAGGCCAAGTCTGCGCAAGGTAGTGAACGGGAGGAATCGCTACAGGCAAATACTTACTTCAGGAATTTCTAAACTAACCACCGGCGCCGGGTTAGACTCTGGAGATTTTCACCCTGCGGAACCGTTGCACCATGGCTTCTTCACTGCCCGACCTGAAACTGCTGCGTATCTTCATCAGCGTGGTGCGCCACCAGGGCTTTGCCAACGCCCAGCGCGAGCTGAACCTCTCCACCTCGGCCATCAGCACCTACATGAGCCAGCTGGAAAGCGCTTTGGGCATTGTCCTGTGCCACCGTGGTCGTGGTGGCTTCAGCCTGACCAGCAAAGGCGAGCTGTTCCACCAGGAGACCCTGCGCCTGCTCGCCGAACTCGATGGTTTCGAGCAGTACGCCGCGGCGCTCAAGGGCGAGTTGCGCGGCACCCTCAACCTGGGGGTGATCGACTCCACGGTCGGTGACCGGGCCTTGCCGCTGGCCGAGGCCATCGGGGCGTACAGCCAGGAGCACCCGGCGGTGCATCTGCACCTGTCGGTTTCCAGCCCTTACGAGTTGCAGCTTGGGGTGCAGGACAACCGTCTGGACCTGGCCATCGGTGCGTTCTCTTCGCGCATGAGCGGTCTGGTGTACCAGCCGTTGTACCGCGAGCAGCACTGGCTGTATTGCAGCAGCCGACACCCCTTGTTCGGCGAGTGGCGGGTACCGGAAGAAGTCATCACCCAGCAGCGCATGGTCGGGCGGGGCTACTGGAGTCAGGCGGAGCTGGCCCGGCACGGCTTCAAGCACAGTGCGGCGACGGTGGAGAGCATGGAGGCCCAGTTGATCCTGATCCTCTCTGGCGCCTACATCGGCTACTTGCCCGAGCACTACGCCCAGGCCTGGGTCGACAAGGGCGACCTGCGTGTCCTTTCGCCGGGTACCTTTGGCTACCAGGCACCGTTTTCCCTGATCATCCGCCGGGGAAGAAGCCGGGAGCCCTTGATCCAGACCTTCCGCGACCTGCTCAAATCGCAACTCAATGTCAGCTGAAAAGGTCGTTTTTAGAACATTGCGTCAGGCTGTGTAAATTTCCTGCGGGGCATGCGACTGGAGTGATGGCGTTCTGCTAAATATCTATTTGCTTTGATGAAATTTCCCATCATCCAACAAAGCAAGGATCGCCCAGATGCGCATGAATTTGCCCGTCACCGAGCAAGAAAGAACCTTTCCCTCCGACCAGCGGCTGATCTCCACCACCGACCTGAACAGCCGCATCACCTACTGTAATGACGCATTCGTGGCAATCAGCGGTTTCACCTACGACGAGCTGGTGGGCCAGCCGCACAACCTTGTGCGCCACCCCGACATGCCGCCGTCGGTGTTCGGCCATATGTGGGAAACCATCAAGCAGGGCAAGCCGTGGATGGGCGTGGTCAAGAACCGGGCGAAGAACGGTGATTTTTACTGGGTCAGCGCCTATGTCACCGCCATCTACGAGAACGGTCGCATCAGCGGCTACGAGTCGGTGCGTTCGGTCCCGACCCGTGAGCAGATCCGCCGGGCCGAGGCGCTCTATGCGCGCCTGCGCGGTGGCCGCTCGCCGGTGCCCTGGGCTGCGCGCGCGGGGTATGGGCTGCAGCATGGGTTGCCGTTGCTCGGCGCAGGCCTTGTGTCGGCGGCCGGGCACATCTGGTTGCCACTGTACGCGGCGTTGGGCGTGTTGATGGCCAGCATGCTCGGCGCCTGGTACTGGATCGAGCACCGGCAGAACCGGGCCATCCGCCGCACGCTGGCCGAGCACCCCAAGGCCTTCACCAGCCCGCTGGTGGCACTGACCTACAGCGACAACCCCGGCCTGCAAGGGCAACTGGACCTTGCCATCATCAGCGAGGAGGCACGCCTGCAGACAGCCCTGACCCGGCTGGTGGACGCCGGCGTCGGGGTCAAGTCGCGGGCCGCGCAGTCGGCCGGTCTGTCCGATGCCCAGGCGCAGATGCTCGATCGCCAGCGCAGCGAGACCGACCAGTCGGCCACGGCCATCGCGCAGATGGCAGCGACCATCCAGGAGGTCACCCACAACGTGCAGAACACCGCCCATGCCGCCAGCGACGCCGATCAGCTCGCCCAGCAGGGCAGTGAGCTGGCGCAACAAAGCCTCAAGGCCATGGGCAGCATGAGCGATGCGGTCAACGACATCGGCCAGGCGGTCAACGCGCTGGCCGAGCAGACCCAGTCGATCGGCAGCGTGGTGGATGTGATCACCTCGATTGCCGAGCAGACCAACCTGCTGGCGCTCAACGCGGCGATCGAAGCCGCGCGTGCGGGCGAGCAGGGGCGTGGGTTCGCGGTAGTGGCCGATGAAGTGCGTTCCCTGGCCCAGCGCACCCGTGCCTCCACCGACGAGATCCATCACATCATCGCCTCGCTGCGTTCGGGCGCCGAGCGGGCGGTCACCACTGCCAACCGTGGCGAGCAGATCTCCCGGGACAGCGTGCACAGTGTCGAGGCGGTCCAGGAGGCGTTGTCCGGCATCGTCCAGGCTGTCGGCCGGATCACTGGCATGAGCCAGCAGATGGCCACGGCGTCGGAGCAGCAGAGCCACGTCGCCGAGGACATCAACCAGCAGATCGTACGCATCGCCCACCTGTGCGACGAGAGTGCCGGGCAGGCCAAGCAGGGCGCGCAGATCAGCCAGGAACTCGAACGCATGGCGGAATACCTGCACAGCCTGGCCGAACGTTTCAATCGCTGAAGTTTCGTCTCTCTCACAGGGATGTGGGGGCTTTTCCCAACGGCTGTGGCACACTGCGCCGGGTAAGGAGAAGCCGATGTCCAGACCCCGCTGCGAACGCTGCCTGCGTCCGCTCGATCACTGCCTTTGCGCGTTGATTCCCCGCCTCGACAGCCGGACCCGGGTGGTCCTGTTGCAACATCCCAGCGAAGCGGCCCATGCCCTGAACACCGCACGCCTGGCCGCCCTGGGCCTGGTGAATGCGCAGTTGCGGGTGGGCGAGGTGTTCGATGACCTTGACGCGTTGCTGGCAACGCCGGGGTATCGGCCGGCACTGTTGTTTCCCGGTGAGCAGGCGCAGGTGCTGTCAGCTTATGGTGCTGAGGACGACACGCCTTTGCTGTTGATCGTGCCCGATGGAACCTGGCGCAAGGCGCGCAAGCTGCTGTACCTCAACCCGCGACTGGAGGCATTGCCACGGGTGACCCTGGGGCAGGTACCGCCCTCACGCTATCGGTTGCGCAAGGCGCCGGAGCCGGGAGCCCTGTCGACCATCGAGGCGGTGGTCGAGGCTTTGAATGCCTTGGAAGGCGCAGGGCGTTTCGATGAGCTGTGCAAGCCCTTCGATGCCTTGATCGAAGGGCAGATCAAGGCCATGGGACGCGAGACGTTCGAGCGCAATCACGGCTAGACGGTGCTCAGATCTGCGCCAGCAACCATCCCCTGAATGCCCGCAGCGACGGCAGCGCCTCGTTGCGGGGCGGGTAGATCAGGTAATAGCTGCGCTGGCTGGCAAATGCGCCGCCGGCACTGAACAACTCGCCATTGGCCAGTTCTTCCTCCACCAGGATCCGTGGCACCAGGCCGATGCCGATGCCCGCCCGCACTGCCTGGATCAGGTGTGACGTCAGCTCGAAGCTCGGCCCCAGGCGCATGCTGCGGTGTGGCAGCCCGTGGTGGGAAAACCATTCTCCCCAGGCGTGCGGGTTGTTGGCCACGTTGAGCAGCACCTGTTCGCTGATGCGTGCAGGCTCCCAGCCTCGCGCATCGGTTGCGGCTTGCGGTGGCAGGATGACCACCAGTTCCTCGGCATGCAGTCGGTGGCAGATCAGCCCCGGCAGGTCATGGGTGGCGACGCCGATGGCAGCGTCGATCTCGCTGGTCTCGAAGTCGATGGCTTCGATCCGTGAATGGATGTGCACCAGCATGCCCGGGTGCGCGCTGTAGAACGTATGCAGGCGGGGCAGCAACCATTTGGAGCCGAAGGTCGGCAAGGTGGCCAGGCGCAAGGTGCCGACGCCCGACTGGTAGGCCAGGGCCTGCAGGGTGGCGCTGCGAATGCGCCCCAGGGCCTCGCTGAGCTCGCGTTGGTAAAGGCGGCCCACATCGGTCAGCTGGACCTGGCGCCCCTCGCGGCGAAACAGCGTCAGGCCCAGTTGCTGCTCCAGGGCCTGCACCTGACGGCTGACCGCACTCTGGGTCAGGGACAGTTCGGCGGCGGCGCGCGTGTAGCTTTCGTGCCGGGCAGCGGCCTCGAAGGCCAGCAGCAACGACATCGACGGAGTCAGGTGGCGGTAATTCATTCGCAAAACTCATTGATAGCGGCAGGAATATCCGTTTGCCCTCGGCTGGAAACTACAGGAACATTGGCGCATTCGTCATCTCCGTGTGGTCCATTCATGCCGGGATGACAGGATTTCCGTGAATTAGCCCATATCAAGAGGCCATCCTTCGATGATCGCCCAGCTGTCGACCCGTGCGCCTGCCGCCAACTACCCCGAATTCCTCGAAGCCCTGCGCGACAGCGGCTTCCGTGGCCAGATCAGCGCCGACTACGGCACCCGCACCGTGCTTGCCACCGACAACTCCATCTACCAGCGCCTGCCCCAGGCGGCGGTGTTCCCGATGGATGCCGACGATGTGGCCCGGGTCGCCACGCTGATGGACGAGCCGCGTTTCCGCCAGATCAAGCTGACCCCGCGTGGTGGTGGCACCGGCACCAATGGCCAGTCGCTCACCGACGGCATCGTCGTCGACCTGTCGCGGCACATGAACAAGATCCTGGAGGTCAACGTCCAGGAGCGTTGGGTGCGGGTTCAGGCCGGTACCGTCAAGGACCAGCTCAACGCGGCGCTCAAGCCCTACGGACTGTTCTTCGCGCCTGAGCTTTCCACCTCCAACCGCGCCACCGTCGGCGGCATGATCAACACCGATGCCAGCGGCCAGGGTAGCTGCACCTATGGCAAGACCCGCGACCACGTGCTCGAGCTGCACAGCGTCCTGATCGGTGGCGAGCGCCTGCACAGCCTGCCGATCGACGATGCCGCGCTGGAGCAGGCCTGTGCCGCGCCCGGCCGGGTGGGCGAGGTGTACCGCATGGCCCGGGAGATCCAGCAGACCCAGGGCGAGCTGATTGAAAGCACCTTCCCCAAGCTCAACCGCTGCCTGACCGGCTACGACCTGGCGCATCTGCGCGACGAACAGGGCCGCTTCAACCTCAACAGCGTACTGTGTGGCGCCGAGGGTTCGCTGGGCTATGTGGTCGAGGCCAAGCTCAATGTGCTGCCGATTCCGAAGTATGCGGTGCTGGTCAACGTGCGCTACACCAGCTTCATGGACGCTCTGCGCGATGCCAATGCGCTGATGGCGCACAAGCCGCTGTCGATCGAGACCGTCGACTCCAAGGTGCTGATGCTGGCGATGCAGGACATCGTCTGGCACAGCGTCGCCGAATACTTCCCGGCCGACCCTGAGCGCCCGACCCTGGGCATCAACCTGGTGGAGTTCTGCGGTGACGACCCGGCCGAGGTCAACGCCCGGGTCGAGGCGTTCGTCGCCCACCTCAAGGCCGACACCAGCGTCGAGCGCCTGGGCCACACCCTGGCCGAGGGCGCCGAGGCGGTGACCAAGGTCTACGCCATGCGCAAGCGTTCGGTGGGCTTGCTGGGTAACGTCGAGGGTGAGGTCCGTCCGCAGCCGTTCGTCGAGGACACGGCGGTACCCCCGGAGCAACTGGCCGACTACATCGCGGATTTCCGTGCGCTGCTCGATGGTCATGGCCTGGCCTACGGCATGTTCGGCCACGTCGATGCGGGCGTGCTGCACGTGCGGCCGGCCCTGGACATGAAAGACCCGGCCCAGGCCGCGCTGGTCAAGCCGATCTCCGACGCGGTCGCCGCGCTGACCCAGCGCTACGGCGGCCTGCTCTGGGGCGAACATGGCAAGGGCCTGCGCTCGGAATACGTGCCTGAATATTTCGGCGAGCTGTATCCGTCGCTGCAACGCCTCAAGGGGGCGTTCGACCCGCACAACCAGCTCAACCCCGGCAAGATCTGCACACCGCCGGACAGCACCGAAGGCCTGACCCCGGTCGATGGCGTGACCCTGCGCGGCGATCTGGACCGCACCATCGACGAGCGTGTCTGGCAGAGCTTCGGCAGCGCCGTGCATTGCAACGGCAACGGCGCCTGCTACAACTACGACCCCAACGACGCCATGTGCCCCTCGTGGAAGGCCACCCGCGAGCGCCAGCATTCACCCAAGGGCCGTGCCTCGCTGATCCGTGAGTGGCTGCGCCTGCAGGGCGAGTCGGACATCGACGTGCTTGCCGCTGCGCGTGGCAAGGTGTCCTGGCTCAAGGGGCTGCCGACACGCCTGCGCAACGCCCGTGCGCGCCGGCAAGGGCAGGAGGACTTCTCCCACGAGGTGTATGACGCCATGGCCGGCTGTCTGGCGTGCAAGTCCTGCGCGGGGCAGTGCCCGATCAAGGTCAACGTGCCGGACTTCCGCTCGCGCTTCCTTGAGCTGTATCACGACCGCTACCAGCGCCCGTTGCGCGACTACCTGATCGGATCGCTGGAGTTCACCATTCCGTACCTGGCTCACGCACCGGGGCTTTACAACGCCGTGATGGGCTCGAAGTGGGCGAGCAAGCTCCTGGCCGACAAGGTCGGCATGGTCGACAGCCCATTGATCAGCCGTTTCAACTTCCAGTCGACCCTGACCCGTTGCCGCGTCGGCGTGGCGAGTGTGCCGGCCCTGCGTGAGCTGACCCCGGCCCAGCGTGAGCGTGCCATCGTGCTGGTCCAGGATGCCTTCACCCGTTACTTCGAGACGCCGTTGCTGGCGGCCTTCATCGAACTGGCGCATCGTCTGGGGCACCGGGTGTTCCTGGCGCCGTACAGCGCCAATGGCAAGCCGCTGCACGTGCAGGGTTTTCTGGGCGCCTTCGCCAAGGCGGCGATCCGCAACGCCACCCAGCTCAAGGCCCTGGCCGAGTGTGGTGTGCCGCTGGTGGGCCTGGACCCGGCCATGACCCTGGTGTATCGCCAGGAGTACCAGAAGGTCGAAGGCCTGGACGGTTGCCCGACCGTCCTGCTGCCACAGGAGTGGCTGATGGACGTGCTGCCTGAGCAGGCCGCCGCCAGCGCCGGTACCTTCCGCCTGATGGCCCACTGCACCGAGAAGACCAACGTGCCGGCCAGCACCCGGCAGTGGGAGCAGGTGTTCGCACGCCTGGGCCTGAAGCTGGTCACCGAGGCCACCGGGTGCTGCGGCATGTCCGGCACCTATGGCCACGAGGCGCGTAACCAGGAGACTTCGCGGATCCTCTTCGAGCAGTCCTGGGCGACCAAGCTGGACAAGGACGGGGAGGCATTGGCCACCGGTTATTCGTGCCGCAGCCAGGTCAAGCGCATGGCCGAGAAACAGCTTCGCCATCCGCTGGAAGTAGTGTTGCAGTACGCCCGGCGCTGATCTTGCAATGGTTGGGGCCGCTCTGCGGCCCAATCGCGACGCAAGCCCGCACACATTTTGGACTGCGCAGTAACCTGTGGGCCTTGCGTCGCGAAAGGGCTGCGTAGCGGCCCCAGGATCGAGCAGACGCCTCTCATTCAAGACAGTTGCTTGCACAGAGGGCGCTATTGGCAGGGAGTGATTCTGGACGGTGTGAAAACGCGATGACGGGCAAGTTCCCGCGAGTCAGCCGTTTTCACACTGTCGGAGGGGTGCGCGATTTAGTCCTGGTCAGCGCTGGATTGATCGTCGCCATCCTGTTCGACGGCAGGCGTCGGTTCGGTGTGGGCGGCAACGGTGTGCTCTTCGGGGTTCAGGCTTGGGAAGGGAAGATTCGGGATTTCATGCATCTCGTCGTTCCTCGCAAGTGTGAGTGAAAAGACTGCGCCAGGCGCGTGTGTGGCTTCGAAAAGCTGGGGCAGGATACAGGAGTCGGGATGACAGTTTGAGTTTTTTCCGCCCTGCGGCGTATCGACGTGGCCCCTTCGCGGGCAAGCCCGCTCCCACAAGCTTATCGACGATCCTGTGGGAGCGGGCTTGCCCGCGAAGGGGCGGATCAGCGCAAGGTCACTGGCAGACGTCGGCGATGGCCGCTGCCAATTGCTCCAGGCGCTGCGCATCGGCCCCGGCGATGTTCGCCCGGCCAGTGCCGACCATGTACACGCTGTGCTTTTCACGCAGCAGGCGGACCTGCTCCGGGCTCAGGCCAGTGTAGGAGAACATCCCGCGTTGCGCGGCGATGTGGGCAAAGCGCTCGGCCAGGCCGTGCGGCGCCAGGGCCTTGACCAGCCCCTGGCGCAGTTCGGCGATGCGCTGGCGCATGGCGTCCACCTCCTCTACCCAAAGGGCCTTGAGGGCGGGATCGCCGAGGATCTGCGCCACCACCGCGGCGCCGTGATCAGGCGGCGTGGACCACAGGTTGCGGGCCAGCAGCGCCAGTTGGCTGCGTACGTCCAGCAGCTTTTCGGCGTCATGGCTGCAGATCAGCAGGGCGCCGGTACGATCGCGGTACAGGCCGAAGTTCTTGGAGCAGGAGCTGGTGATCAGCAGTTCCGGCAGCTCGGCCGCGAACAGGCGGACCGCCCAGGCGTCCTCTTCCAGGCCGTCACCGAAGCCTTGGTAGGCGAAGTCGATCAGCGGCAGCAGGTTGCGCTTGCGCACCACCTCGAGCACGGCACGCCAGTCATCCTGGCTCAGGTCGAAACCGGTGGGGTTGTGGCAGCAGGCGTGCAGCAGCACCACGTCGCCTTCCGGGGCCTGTTCCAGGGCGGCCAGCATGCCGCTGACATCCAGGCGGTTGTCCGCCCCCACGTAGGGGTAGTGGGACACCTTCAGGCGGGCACCGGCAAAGATGGTTTCGTGGATCGGCCAGATCGGGTCGCTGAGCCAGATGCCGCGACCCGGCAGGCAATGGGCGATGAATTCCGCCGCCAGGCGCAGGGCGCCGGTGCCGCCTGGGGTCTGTGTGGCACCGGCGCGCTGGCTGGCGAGCAGCGGCGAGGCGCTGCCCAGTACCAGTTCGCTGACCAGGCGGCCGAACGCGGCGTCGCCATGTCCACCGATGTAGCTCTTGGTGGCCTGGCGTTCGACCAGGCGCTGCTCGGCCTGCTTGACCGCCGTGGGAATCGGAGTCAGGCCCTGGGCGTCCTTGAACACGCCCACGCCCAGGTCGAACTTTGCCGGGTTGGTGTCGCGGGCGTAGGCCTCCATCAGCCCGAGGATCGGGTCGCCAGGGACCCGGCCAATGGCCGCGAAGTGCATCACTTGCGACCTTCGGCAGTCTTGGCGACTTCGTCGGTGCGGGCGCACATGATGAAGTCGTTGCGGTGCAGGCCCTTGATCGAGTGGCTCCACCAGGTGACGGTGACCTTGCCCCACTCGGTCAGCAGGCCAGGGTGGTGGCCTTCGGCTTCGGCGATGGCGCCGATGGCGTTGGTGAAGTCCAGGGCGTGCTTGAAGTTCTTGAACAGGAAGACACGCTCCAGCTCCATGTGGCCGTCACGCACTTCGATGTTCCAGTCCGGGATCTCGCGGATCAGTTCGGCCAGTTCTTCGTCGGTGACTTTCGGTGCGTCGGCGCGGCAGGCTTCGCAATGGGCTTGGTTCAAGGCATTCATGGGTGTTTTTCCAATTTTGAGTTGTTATCGACAAGACGGCTCAGGCGGCAGCCTTGGGTGGAAACTTCGGGGTGTGCAGGCCCAGTTTCATGGCCTGGTGGACCATGCCCATGATGTCTTCGTGGGCCAGGTCGAACAGACGCTTGAGGTCGGGCAGAACGAAATACAGAGGCTGCAGGATGTCGATGCGGTATGGCGTACGCATGGCTTCGATCGGGTCGAAGGCCTGGTGCTCCGGCTCGCCGGACAGGCTGTAGACGGTTTCCTTCGGCGAGGAGAGGATGCCGCCGCCGTAGATCTTGCGACCTTGGGGGGTCTCCATCAGGCCGAACTCGATGGTCATCCAGTACAGGCGCGCCAAGTAGACGCGTTCTTCCTTGGTGGCCGCCAGGCCCAGCTTGCCGTAGGTGTGGGTGAATTCAGCGAACCAGGGGTTGGTCAGCAGCGGGCAGTGGCCGAAGATTTCGTGGAAGATGTCCGGCTCTTGCAGGTAGTCCAGCTCTTCAGGGGTACGGATGAACGTGGCCACCGGGAAGCGTTTGCTGGCCAGCAGTTCGAAGAAGGTCTGGAAGGGGATCAATGCGGGGACGCGGGCGACTTGCCAGCCGGTGGTGGCGCCCAGGACCTTGTTGATCTCGCCGAGCTGCGGGATGCGGTCATGGGGCAGCTTGAGCTGCTCGATGCCATCCAGGTACTCCTGGCAGGCGCGGCCTTCGATCACCTTCAGCTGACGGGTGATCAGGGTGTTCCACACCGCGTGTTCCTGTTGCGGGTAGTCGATAAAACCATGCGCATCGGGCTCGCGTGCCACGTATTGCGTCTGTTTCATGTGGCTCTCCTGGTGAGGGCTTTCTTGTTATGTGCAGGACATGCCTTAAGGAATATCCCCTTGCCTGAGCCTTTGCACGGGGTAGCGGAGGCGCGGAGGGCGGTCGACAGGTCTTTTTCTGTAACGATTATTTTACAAAATAGCCCGAATGCCGGAAAATCACAGGCATCGAGCTGGCTTTTCCTCTGTTTTTGTCAGCTTATCTTTACGACTTTTCCATGTGGCGCTTAAAAACTGTGCGCCTTGGGGCTTTCCATGCGTATCAAAGTGCACTGCCAGAACCGCATCGGCATCCTGCGGGACATCCTCAACCTGCTGGTGGAATACGGCATCAACGTGTTGCGAGGGGAGGTCGGCGGCGACCATGGCAACGCGATCTACCTGCACTGCCCGAACCTGATCAACCTGCAATTCCAGGCACTGCGGCCCAAGTTCGAGTCGATCGCCGGGGTGTTCGGCGTAAAGCGGGTGGGGCTGATGCCCAGCGAGCGCCGGCACATGGAGCTCAACGCGCTGCTCGGCGCGCTGGATTTTCCGGTGTTGTCGATCGACATGGGCGGCAGCATCGTCGCGGCCAACCGCAGCGCCGCCCAGTTGCTTGGGGTGCGTGTCGACGAGGTGCCGGGGCTCCCACTGTCGCGCTATGTCGAGGACTTCGACCTGCCGGAACTGGTGCGCGCCAACAAGTCGCGGATCAACGGCCTGCGCATCAAGGTCAAGGGTGATGTGTTCCTCGCCGATATCGCGCCGCTGCAATCGGAACACGACGACAGCGAGGCGCTGGCCGGCGCGGTGCTGACCCTGCACCGGGCGGATCGCATCGGTGAGCGCATCTACAACGTGCGCAAGCAGGAACTGCGGGGCTTCGACAGCATCTTCCAGAGTTCGAAGGTGATGGCGGCCGTGGTGCGCGAGGCGCGGCGCATGGCCCCTCTGGATGCTCCCTTGCTGATCGAGGGTGAAACCGGCACCGGCAAGGAGCTGTTGGCCCGGGCCTGCCACCTGGCCAGCCCGCGCGGCCAGGCGCCGCTGATGGCCCTCAACTGTGCCGGCCTGCCGGAATCGATGGCTGAGACCGAGCTGTTCGGCTACGGCCCGGGGGCCTTCGAGGGGGCTCGCGCCGAGGGCAAGCTGGGGCTGCTGGAACTGACCGCGGGGGGCACGTTGTTTCTCGATGGGGTCGGGGAGATGAGCCCGCGCCTGCAGGTCAAGCTGCTGCGTTTCCTGCAGGATGGCTGTTTCCGCCGGGTGGGCAGCGATGAGGAGGTGTACCTCGACGTGCGGGTCATTTGCGCCACCCAGGTGGATCTTTCCGAGTTGTGCGCACGGGGCGAGTTCCGACAGGACCTCTATCACCGTCTCAATGTGCTGTCGCTACACATCCCGCCACTGCGTGAGTGCATGGATGGTCTCGACGGGCTGGTGCAGCACTTTCTCGATCAGGCCAGTCGGCAGATCGGCTGCCCGATGCCGCGGCTGGCGCCTGCGGCGATGGACAAGCTCAGCCAGTACCACTGGCCGGGCAACGTGCGCCAACTGGAGAACGTGTTGTTCCAGGCGGTGTCGTTGTGTGAAGGCGGTGTGGTGAAGGGCGAACATATCCGTTTGCCGGATTATGGGGTGCGCCAGCCGTTGGGGGAGTTTTCCCTGGAGGGGGATCTTGCGCAGATTGTCGGGCGATTTGAAAAGGCCGTGTTGGAGTCCTTGATGACGGAATACTCCAGCAGTCGGGCCTTGGGTAAACGCCTGGGTGTTTCCCATACGACAATCGCCAACAAGTTGCGTGATTACTCGTTGAATAAGGCGGCGGAGTAACTTTCTTAAAGTGCTGGGTTCAATTGCGCAGTTCTTTCGCGGTACAAGACCGCGAAAGGGCCCCGGAGGGGCCCTGTTCGAAAAAGATCAGCCGTTGGAGCAGCCGTTCCCCATCACGCGGTACTCGAGAATGTGTTTCTGGCCCTGCGAGTCCTCATAGGTCATGCGGGCTGGAACCACTTCGCAGACGTTTGGGACTTCGCTCATGGAGAGGACGCGGGCGATGTCCAGATGCTGCGAATAACTGTACTGTTCAACCGGAATCTGCTCGACATCCTTTGCAACTTCGCCGGCCATCGCCGCGCTGCAAAGACCGCCAAGTACCAATGCCAGTAAAGCTTTCATTTTCAATTTACCTGTCTAAGGTCGTGAGGGGGCACGCGGCGCTTTTGGCGCCGCGAGTACATCCAGGTTTTAACTATCGTATTGAGAGGGGGATCAACTTTGCCTTCGTGGGGGCTGCAACTTGAGTTAATCGCCTTGCCGTTGTTGGCGAGATGAATTTTAGGGTGGGGCAGTGCATTGAAACAGATGGTGTTTTGATAAAGTTTTTTTGCCTTTTGACAGAATCTGTAACAATCCCCCGGGCAGGTCCCTCGGGATTTTTCCCCGCCGCCCCATGAGCATTGGGCTAGAGCCGTTGTGTAAGTTTTTGTAGGGAATCCATCGTTGCGCTACTACCAACGTCGAATGGCTTTTCGCGCTCTGGTACAGTTACAAACGATTCCATACAAAAACAACTATTACACCGAGGTAAAACAGATGAGTGCGGCTCCCCTGTATCCCGTTCGTCCCGAGGTCGCGGCCAACACCCTGACCGACGAGGCCACCTACAAGGCCATGTACCAGCAGTCGGTGGTCAACCC
>Ga0153917_1000109_pt1 | contig 82158 bp, 79 predicted proteins | sample TSFL001MetaG_FD_104695 | JGI IMG/M metagenome (GOLD analysis project Ga0153917, IMG submission 104695) | Attine ant fungus gardens microbial communities from Florida, USA - TSFL001 MetaG | ecosystem: Host-associated > Fungi > Mycelium > Unclassified | place: USA: Florida, Paynes Creek Historic...
AGCTCAATAGTGTTCGTGTCATCCGGCTTTATGAAAGCCTGTGTCAGTTCCGGAGCACAGGTGTCTGGATCACCACACATGACTGGTTATGTGAAAGGTTTATGCTTCCAACCTCGCAGAAGAACAATATTGCGGAAATGAAACGTACCTTCCTGGAACCTGCGCTGAAGAAAATTAATGAGAAGACGCCTTTAAAGGTAAGTTATACAACCGAAGAAGATGGTCGCTTACTGTTTAATTTTCTTGATAAAAAACAATAATCTGAAATTTATCCTATATCCCCCCTTGGACTGTTTCTTACTTTTGGGGGGATACTAAACTTGCTGTATTTCCCACATTACATGCCGAACTTGACCTGTTTCCCACTGTTCGGGCTGCCCTCTAAGTTGACTTCTTTCCCACAGTCCCGGCCAGCCATTAAGTTGACCTGTTTCCCACGGTTCGTGCCGTCTGTGAAGTTGATGTGTTTCCCACAGTCCGGGCCGTCTGCGAAGTTGACCTGTTTCCCACAATACGGGCCATCTGCGAAGTTGACCTGTTTCCCACAATACGGGCCATCTGCGAAGTTGACCTGTTTCCCACAGTTCGTGCCGCCTGCGAAGTTGATATGTTTCCCACAGTCCGGGCCGTCTGCGAAGTTGACCTGCTTCCCACAGTCCGGGCCGTTTGCGAAGTTGACCTGTTTCCCACATTACGGGCCGTCCGCAAAGTTGACCTGTTTCCCATAGTCCGGGATGTCTGTGAAGTTGACCTGTTTCCCATATTCCGGGGTGTCTGTGTAGTTGACCTGTTTCCCATATTCCGGGGTGTCTGTGTAGTTGACCTGTTTCCCACAGAACTCCGATTCTATGGGCTGAATGATCTGCGGCCGGAGTCTGCAAAGATTAATCTTGAGTCCCAGCTTTGCGGCAAAGAGATATGACTAGATAAAGGAATCTGGAGCAGCCATAAAAAAGCATGAAGTCATGATTTCATGCAATCATTAAGTTGCTTTGTACTTTTTAGTAAGCGAGGTGACAGGCGATTAGAGTGCATATACTTAGATGAAAGGATGAAATCATGATTTCATCCTTTCATGAAGGAGGGGCTGAGGGGTTAACTTGGAAATGAAATCATGATTTCATCATTTCATTTTATTGCGATACATTTCATATCCTGCAAGGAGCATATCTGTCATCGATATTCCCTGTTCTGCCGCGTAAGCTTTCATCTCTTTATGCTTAGATACCGGCACTTTGATTTGGATAGGTTTAACCGACGAATCCGGCGCAGCTCCCTTTCCGGTAACATCCAAAGTTGGCTCATCCTCCTTAGGAGGCGCAAGTTTTATTGATTTTCCTGGGGCTTTCATAGAACTCCTCATATCCAAAATAATGAAATCTTTAAATCATGCTATCATGAATTAATGATATCATGAATCTCTTCGATCATTTGTTTTGCTGTTTCGTTTAAGGATTTGAAAGGAGTTTCATGGAGGGCACGCCCCGCATCCAGAGCCTCACCGTAACTGGTTTTGAATGGAATGATTGTATTGAGAACTTTGAAGCCCCACGCCTTGATAGTCTCCTGAGCTTTTTCGCCCTGTGACTGAGATGGTGACTTTGCGACAATGAATACGATTTTGCTTTTCTCAATGCCCTTTTTAATCAATTCGCGGGCAAGTTCCAGAGAGGGTTCCAGATCATCAATTGTGGTCCCAGTGGTTATGATAACGAGATCAGATTCATCAGCCACATCCAGTGATGTTGTCTCTGCTGCAGGACGACCATCGATGATAAGCAAATGGCAGCTATCTTTCATTTTGACAGCTGTATCTACCCGGCGGTAAAGAGCGCAGTCAATTTGGCTTAGACCATTGTTCTCGCGTCGTTCTGTCCACTTCAGAGAGGTTTGTTGCTTCGTGTCTATGTCCGCCAGATGAGTCTTCCATCCAGCTTCAGTAAACCCAACTGCAAGTGTTCTGGCTTTGGTACTTTTTGAACCTCCGCCTTTCTGACCAACGATCGATATAACCTTTCCCATATTAACCACCTTCATTAAATCATGATTTCATTAAACACATACATCCCACTTATCATATTGCCCAAAATCGAACAACTTAACAAGATGAAATCATGATTTAATGATATAATTATAGCATGATTCATGTAACTGATTGATAGTAACACATTACCAAACAATGAAAGCATGGTGTAATGATTTCATGATTAAGTGCCGAGGATAGTTTATGAAACAGTACACATTGAAAATCTACTTTGGAGATAACTCTGCGCCTGCTTATTTTGGTGGCGACAGGCAGGATGATTCATCGAATACGACACCGTTCCAGGTGGCTCTTAAAAAGTCGCGAGACTGTAATTCATATGCCACTTGCTTATGTACGGGTGAAGAATTGCCACTCTCTGTGAGGCTCAGAGTGGAGAAACATCATTTAGCTCGATTCCCACTCACGGGCATAAAACACAGAGAGGACTGCAGATTCTATAGCAGCCTCAGTCCTGAAGGGCCGCAGGGGTGTTATACACAGGACGCATTGAAAGAGAAGCCGGATGGAACAATCAATATTAAGCTTGATTACCCATTGCAGGTCACCGGTCCGTCAGATCCCATAGATAGTTCTCTGCGTTCTGGTGATGCTTCACGGAACAATAAACGCGACACAGTTTCTATTCTTGGTCTTCTGCATTTTCTCTGGGAGACAACCAGCTATAACACGTGGGTACCTAAAATGGACGGTATGCGTTCATCCACCAAACTGGGTTATCACTTGTTTAAGCAAGCAGAAAAGATTGAAGCAGGCAAAACAAAGTTATCTGACGTTCTGCTCACTCCGGCCTACACGAACTCCAGCGATAGCAGAAGAAACAGCATGACTGTCGAACGTGCGAAAGTTAATAAACAACGTCTTGTAGTTATTGCTGAGCTTGCGAAGTTCTCTGAAAGTTACATGGCAGGATTAAATCGACTTCCTGTACGTGATTTTTCTGGCATACCTTTTCTGGGGCTTGATGATGACAGATGGAAGTCTGCGTTAAGCAGATTCCCAATTGCTGTGAATGGCTGGATGAAAGGGATGAAGGTATTTGTAATCGCTGTTACAGATGTTCCTAGTGCAAAATCAGCCCAAGTGAGACAGCTGGCCCTGATGATGGTAAGTGATCGCTACATACCACTTGATTCATTGAATGAAGGGGCGTTTGAACAAAAGCTATTCGAGCTGGAGCGATCGTTTTACAAACCCCTACGTTATGATTCATCCACTCATGAATATCTCGCGGATTTTTGCCTCACTGATGTTTCTACAGATAACCATTTACCAATCCCTGTGGAAATATGGGGGATGAATACTCCTGATTATCAAGAGCATCGGATGGTAAAGGAAAGATGGTACAACGCAAATTATGGCGCAGCTGGTTGGTTATCTTGGGATGCAACTCGAACATCTGTAGACAGTATCGAATCGCTTTTGCCAAAGAGAATGAAATCATTATATCATGATATAATTAAATAATGATTTCCTGATAATTACCTTTCATCCAGACATAACCATCATACAAGTTGAATCACCGCACTTTGCCGCCATTCTGATTGGTATCAAATGATACCAATCCCTTTGCGTTCTTTTCTGGCATTACAGTAATAAAAAAGCCGCCCCCGAAGGGACGGCTATAAACTCGCCAGTTAACCAGCTAATTTTACCGCTTACGCGGATCTGGTTCCTGTTAAAGGAACCAGTTGATTAGTTGCAATACTGCCGCAACTAGACCGATGATTGCTGTGATTAGCTCAAACATGGTCCGCACCTCCATCTCTGTGGTGCGTGGTTCTAAGCAGTCCCCATCCCTCGAATCCGCCCATCCGGTTATGCTCTTCACGTCGACTAAGAAGGAAGTTCACCACGCTGCCGCCCAGGCTGTCCGGTTTCCAGCCGCACAGAGGGCTCGCATCACTACTACCTGCTTGCCGATAGCCGTAACACTGGTTTTACTACTTAAAATTCAGATAACAAATAGGAGAAACTAACTGAATTGATCGTGCTTTCACTTAAAATGGCGGTTCCACACGGCTTTATCTTCTTAGCAGCTGAAGTATATGGATAAATCTTAATACTTCCAATATGTTTGATCAGAAATTACAGGTGGCCTATACTAAGTGCGACTAAGAAGGAAGTTCACCACCTGTTGTAGCTGACATCCAATCAGCATCATCAGAGCATTTGACCCCGCTATCCAGGCGGGGTTTTTGCTTTCAGTGTGTTCATTTATCCAACCATGCCGCCCCAGCGGCCTTTCTTCTTCCGTTCTCCCGTAAATTCTCGCGCCCAAATCCTCCCGCCAAATCTAAGAATTCACGTAGCGCAAACCGCGAGTCTGTTCAGAACTTGTTTCTGAGCAGGCGAGGGGTTGGGCAAGCCCGCAGGGCGCGTCAGTATGTGACATCAGGGTATTGCTGAGCTGACCCGATATACGTGCCGGATCGGGACGTGAACCAAGGGGAAATCCCCACGTTTCGGTGTCCACCTCATTTATGGCGGCTTAAATGTTACCCTTCAGCATGGCCACCGCTTCAGTTTCGTGCATCTGGAACTGCACCCTGTGCCGTGCCGCAACATCGAGCGCAAACACCTTCGTATAGACTTCCGTCGAGCTGATCGACTTGTGTCCCATGAGACTCTGCAACACCTTAAGCGGAATACCGGCATAAAGCATATGCATCGCGTAACTGTGACGAAACGTGTGCGGTGTTACCGGCACGGAGAACGTCACTCCGTCGGCCGCTGCGGTCGCAACGGCTTCGCTGAGCCAGGTGCGTACGGTGCGATCGGTGACATTCCAGATGCGAGCCTTTTCCGTTCTGCCCGTAATCTTGTTTTTTCGTTCTAGGGGGATCTTCAGTGTGGCCACCATCATCTCCAGCTGACTGACATACTGTGGATCGGAAAGCGGTACCAGACGGTGAACCTGACTACCGGCAGGCGAACGGCCAGCCGTTCTGGCAGCTTTTTCGGTCCGCTGTTTGAGCGTGGCCAGCTTAACGAACGGGTAGGGCGGCTGCAGCAAAAAATCCGTCCGGCCCAGTGCCACGGCTTCGTTGACACGTGCGCCGGAATTCCACAGGGTGGCGACCAGGGTCTTGCGATACAGGTCGGGAATATAGTGGAGCAGGGCGCTCACCTCCGGCGCCAGCAGGTATTTTGGCAGTTCATCATGCGCGAGGGCCAGTTGGCGAAGTGCCAGCGCGGCCGGGTAGTCGATGGCCACCGGTAGCTGCGTGGCCGAAAAAGAAACGCCCTGGCCTGGTATTGCCGGCATCATTGTTTATTGTCTCCGGTGGACAGGTATTTCACTGCAAGTCGAGCCAGTGCTTTCTGCGCGTAATCCTCACCCGGGAGCACACTGATTTCTCCCCGGCGTTCCATTTCGGCGCCGATGGCGCTCAGGGTCGTCGTCACCGGCAGCAGCCGGCGCAGCTGCAGGGCATGCCCGCATGCGGAGCGGATACGTTCGGCAAATTCATCCTCATCGCGTGAATATGCTCCGGGCGCCGGCCGTTCCCGACCGTCCTTTTCTGACTGCAGCTTCTGACAGAGTGTCAGTAGGCCAATAATTTCATCGGCGGCTTCGTTTACACACGGGCCGTTCATATATCTTGGTTTCACCCTAATTTCCTTACAAATCATAGTCAGGAACCTGGCGAGCTTGTCGTGCCCTAGATTTTCGTTGTTTTCGCCACTCAGCCCATAAGACGTTCTGTACTGACCAGGGGCTATTGTTATCAAGGTGTGAAGAAGGCATGGTATTAAGTCGCCTCAATCGTCTGGCCAGTATCAGGGCACGCAGACCCAGGCGTGAATACTGATAACGGCGTTCTTTAAAGGTCATTTGCCAGTCGGGAGGATCATCATAGTCGCTGACAATACTGATATAGCGGCTGGCTTCAGGGATCAGCACTGACAGTTCGCGAATACGGTAAAGAATCCTGCTGGGCAGTACCCGCCAGTCACCGTCAATTTCCTCTGTTGAAAATGGCTCAGCGCTAACACCTGTACGTGTGTACCCTCTTTCATCTTCATACCCTTCATCATTAACCACCTCTGCGCATCCCTGAGCAAATCGTTCGAGGCGAAATACCATCTGGGTGGAAATAAAATAAAGCTCAGATTCTCGCTTTGCCGCTGCAGCTTCCTTCTCACGCTGGGTTATCCGCCACTGTCCATACCACACACCACCGAATGCAGCACCTGCAGATGAAACCGCCGTAATGATCTGCGGCCACAGGCTGGCGCTGTCCTTCACCACCTTCACGCCTTCGGTCGCAATAAACCAGTCAGCCATATTTGTTCCCTTGTTGAAAAAAACAGCCGTTCATACTGACGCATCGTCTCCACGGAAAGGTTCAAAGGCCAGCTCGATACAGTCCCCGCACTGCGGGTTAATCTCTTCGTCAGTGGCCTCGTTATACCGCATACGCAGACGCCCTCCCGTCACGGGAGGCGCGTTCTGTATGGCCAGCACCATCCCTTCCGGCGACAGCAGTTCACGGAGGGTGTAGCAGGCCCCGATCCGGGTTGTATCCCGCAGCCACATCACGGGATACTCACTGACCAGCTGGTCATACACGCATTCCGGCGTATGGAAGTAATTTCCGTCCGCCCTGCATAAATCACACATTCGCGTTCCTTGTATCGAGAAACCCCGTCAGGCCGGGTCCGGCATAAAACGGCCTGGCTCAAACGGCCAGCGCTTGTCGCCCTGCGAGTACACCTCGATCCACGCCAGTGTCCCGTGCTCAAAATACAGGTGATAACCGTCATCGGCACTGAGGGTCAGCATCCCGTCAAAACAGGTATCGGTGCGGGTATTGTCTGCCATCCAGCGAAGCAGGCGGCCTTCAGCAGAAATCTCGTAAGAATCACACTGGCAGTGGAGATCTTTGGTCTGGAATTCAGTACCCCTAACCCCGTCCGGCAGACGGTAACGAAACGTGACTGTGTCAAACATTCCCATACTTTTGATTCCTTAAATTGTTGAGAAATCCCGCCAGCCTTTTAAATTCACTCGTCCATAGCTAGGAATGGCTGGAAGGTTTCCATTTTATTCAAGAGCTCGACAAAATCCTCCCGGGTCGGATCAGGTACCTCATCCCGGGCCTCATTTTTGTACATACGCAGCCGCCAGCCTTTTCCCTTCCCGTTCCAGATAGCAAGAACGTCCCCGGCTGGATTCAAAAAATTACGTGAAATATACCCAGGCCTGATTAGCGATGAATCACGCAGCCACAAAACTGGATGTGTTGCTTCTAGGTGGTCATACATGCAGTAAATAGAATGAAAATAATTAGCCTGCACACTACATGAATTACACATAACACCCCTTTTAAATAGTCACTTAGAGTAATTATGACGTGCGGCATAATCAGCTGAGCACAACCCTGCGTCTGTCACCCGGATGATTTTACCCTGCAGTTATCATTTACAGGCTGATAATAAGCAGACATATAGACACTGTTTTAAATTACCGGATGTCCGTTCCGGTCAGATCCGATTTTTACGTTATTGCGCATTTTCCGGAAGTGTACCACGCACACGGAATAACCACACCGCCCTTTTCCGGTGGTGAGCGGGCGTTCACGGGGAAGGGGGTAAACACTATATATAGAAGGAAAAGCATCTGACAGTGCGGCACATATTGTGTTTCTGCGCCGCTGCGCGCCGATGGCAGGGAAGAAGATCCGGAACTAGCTTTTTTCGGATCTCAGGAGCAGAGAAGAGGGACTGTTGCAGGATTATCACAAAAAAATCTGGATTGTTGCGGTATGTGGATTATTGTGCACCGGTGTACTACATGTAGTATTTATTGCTGATATGGCAATTATCTCAGCAAGAGAACCACCCGCATGTCAGCCGCTGACAGCAGTACCGGAAGCAGGGGAGCCCGGAATACGTCATGAAAGCAGCACGTATCCCGGACCCGGTTATGACAGTTTGTGTTAAGGGGATATCCGCTGGTATCCGCTCTGCGCGGGGAACAGGAGCAGTGGGCTTTTTCAGGCGCCAGCCCACCTGAACAGGATAATAAGATTACTGGTACACAAAGGTGGCCGTGACCGTCGCATTCACTGTCCCGGGAGTGGCATTTCCCGCTGAAGAATACATTCTGGCCATGAGCTTGAAGTCATACGCATTATTACTGATGGTACCGGTGATGGTCTTTCCGTTACCCAGCTGAATATTCCCCGTCTGGCTGTTCAGTTCAACCGCGACATTCTTCGCCGTGCCGGTACTTATATAGGTATCCTGAGGTTTACTGGTATCCGCCGTGCCGTGCATGGTCATAGTGACGTTGGTCGTGCCTGACGGGCAGTTACTGACATTAATATCAAAGTTGACCCAGCTCGTGGACGATCCCGCCGACTGCAGCGTGGCAGCGGCAATATTCTGTCCCAGGTCAATCGATTTGGTCACGCTGTCACTGCTGATCTGGCAGGGCGAGGCGACAATATTCCCCGTGATATTCAGGGTGACAGGATCGGCCGCGTTAACTTCCGTGGCAGACACAAGAATAGCCGGAATAATAATATTCAGGATGCAAAGCTTAATTATATTCATTGTTAACTCCTAGTGATCGTTACTGATACGTCAGATTCAGCGTGGCGGATGCGTTAGCCTTACCCGGGGTGACGGTTGATTTCGTCTGATAATAACGGGCTGTAAGAGGTAAGGTTTCCTGCCCGCCTGCTGATTGCTTTAATACGATGCGGTTGTTCAGAACCAGCGGCGAGCCGTTATACAGGATCTGCACCCCGACACCCTGGGCCACATCGCTGTTGCCTTGTCCCGTTAACGCCAGCACGCTCGTGGTGCCCACATCCGGGTTCTGGGTGCCCGCCAGACTGGCGTTAATGTTCGCCTTGGCATCACAGTCGAGACCCAGATTCTGGGTGTTCTGCGCGGAGGACGGCGTGGTGCCCACCGAGGTCCCGAAAGCCGTGGCCGTCACATCCCCTATCGGAAAGGTCAGGGTGGGAGTCTTGATGCTGCAGGCGAGCACCGTGACGCTGCCGGAAGCAAAGCTGATCGGGATTTCCGGACCCCATCGGGATGGCGTGGTGGAATGCAATGGCGTAATTCCCATGATCATGGACGCGAACGACCCTGACAACGTACCAGACTGTATGGTGCCAATTTTGTAAAATTTCACCCGGGTCTGGGCTTTAAAATAATAATGCCGCCCATTATTCGAAGAACTCCAGCCAGCCAGCCCCACGTAGCCAGTACCAGAATAAGAATTAGATGATTCACCTATCCAGTGTGATACCCCCACCGAAGACCCGCTGGGTTCATCATTGGTATCGTTGTCAGTAGCGCCAATAGTCATCCCCACACCCGGAATATTCGTCTTGTAAATGACTGCTCCACCATCACTGGTACCATTGGAGGTCAGATAGGATTTAATCCCATCGATTGAACCTTCACCTCCTTGCGTGCCCGTACTGGACCCTGTGCAGGTATAGGTTGCCGTCATCGTGCCATCTATTTCATTGGAAATGGCACTGCCTGTCGCCGCATCCCGCTGCACGACGATATTTCCGGCGGAAACAGTCAGGCTAGATGTGTTGGTGACACAGGTGGTGGATGCAGACACCTGACCCGAATAACCAAAAGCCCACACTGAGAATAAAGCACTGCCAAAACATTTAAGGAGAATATATTTTTTCTTCATCTTATCGACACTGAAGGTTAATTACGGATACCGGCATTTCCGGGGTCTGTTTTGATGCGGCATAAGAAGCTCTGCACTGCTGATCGGGGCCTTCACCCCAGCGGGCCAGCACCTCACCCTTTTCAGGAAGCCCCGTTAAATACACCTGTCCCGCATCTCCGACGATAAATGACTGCGCTTTTTCACCTTTGATACTCACCATGGCCCCAAAGGGGACCGGCTGCTCATTGGTCCGGGTCAGGCTCATCAGGGCCTTCATCCCCACACTGGCGACATAATCGGCTCTGACCACCGCACCACGGGTGGGGGTGACAGTCTGATTCGTCAGCTCAAGCTCCACATCGTCTGGCAGGGTATCGGCCATCAGCGCCACATCATTTTTACGGAACGGTGTCAGGTTACTGACGGCGGTATATCCGCGAAAATCCGTTTTGGCCCCCGACTGATTCTGGATACCAACCCCGTCCGCTCCCGGGGCTTTCACCAGCACGTTGGTCTCTCCCAGAGCCTGACTCAGGGTGATCCCGTCAGCATGGGCAAGCACGCCACCCTGAATGCCGTAGTTAATGCGGCGGTTGTTCTGGTCATAGGAGTACCCGGCATTGGCTTCACCGTAGGTGCCTTTATAATCGGCGTTGAGGTTCCCGGAGTGACCGACACCGTCGGTACCATAACCCTCCTGAACATTCCAGTTCAGCGCGTTATTTTCCAGCGCCATGCCATTCAGCCCGGCCTGATGCGTCGTTCCACTGTTTTTGCTGCTGTTCATGCTGTAGGTCGCCCAGCTATTGGGCAGGAATTTCTCCAGCGGAATACTGATATTGAAGGCCAGTTGCTGATCCTTGTCATACCGGGTTGAACTGCCGTTTTCGTCAGAGGAGCCATTTTTGCTGTAGGTATAGGTCAGGCCGTAGCTGATGCCGTTCCAGGAATTGTTATACCCGGTGCTGTAGGACTCCATCGTCTGACCGGAATTCCAGTAGTCCTCGCGTACCGCACTGACCATCAGTGACCCCAGATTGTCACCGAGATCCTGACTGACCGTCAGTTCCATGCGATTTCGGCGCCGATCGATGAGGGTGTCACTGCTGCTGTAAGAGTCGAGGACTTCCTGCATGCTGTAGTATCCGCTGGTTGAGTAACGGTAACCGGCAATCGCAAAGTTGGTGCCCGTATCAACAATGTTCTTGCTGTAACGGACACGCCAGGACTGCCCCGAGGTTTTGTCTTCGTCTTTCGGGCTGGAATTCGCCTGAATGACATCCACCGAGACCGCTCCGATCTCCCCCATGTTTTTGCCAAGGCCCGCCGAAAATGACTGATACTTGTCAGAACCCTGCACGCCGCCATACACCGTGAAGCCGCGCGCCAGGCCATAGATGGCGGTACCCTGGGCAAAGGCCTTCTTCTCCACGCTGCTGTCATAGGAGCGATACTGCCCGCCGGTCAGGGAATACTTCAGGTGCCCCTCACGCTGCAGCAGGGGAAGCGAGGCGAAGGGAACGGTAAATTTCTGTTCGCTGCCATCCGCTTCCTTTACCGTCACCTCCAGGTCCCCGGCGCCCCCGGTCGGGTACATATCGCTGATTTCAAACGCCCCCGGGGCCACATAACTCTGGTAAATCACGTAGCCATTCTGGCGAATGACGACCTGAGCATTGGAACGGGCAATGCCGCGGATCACCGGCGCATAGCCTTTCAGGGAGTCGGGCAGCATGTCATCATCGGAGGCCAGCTGGACCCCGCGAAAAGGCATACTGTCGAACACATCGGACGGCGCAGAGCTGTCCCCGGCCGTCAGCTGGCCTTTCAGGGCGATAATGTCCCGCTGTGCATAGGTGTAGACACTGTCCCACTTATTCTGGCCGCTGCTGTCGTGGTTCCAGGTGGTATAATTGCGTAAACGCCATGGCCCGTAATTGAAGCCCGGACGAAGGTTGGCATACTGACTGGTACTGTCCTGACCGTTGCCGTTCTGTCCCCAGTTATTGTCACCACTCACACTGTAGTTGAGCATTGCCGCAGTGATCCCTTCATCCCACATCTCGGGTGAAACCCAGCCGCGGGCCTGAGGAGAAAGCGCGGCCTGAGGAATACTGAGGACCAGGCGCTGGGTGCTGAACTGAAAGTCCGCTGATGCCTGAGGAATAGCCTTCAGGCTGGCACATTTTCCCTTACCATCCAGACCCGGAAACAGTTCGGTTTTGACGCCCCAGTCCTTTAATTGCTGGACGCTGAGGCAGGGCATCAGAGCACGTTCACCGCTGGCATCAGCCTCTTCGCTGAACTCAACGTCCTGGGTGTCCATCAGTTGCTCATCGAGAATAATGTCCACATGGTAGACGCCTGGTGCCTGCGATCCGGCTTCAAAGGCGGATAAATCCGTTTTTCCTGCGCCCGGATTATCCAGCTCGAGCAGTTCCGGGTTAAAAACTTCATTTGCGTAGGTCTGGTGAATACTGCTCAGGATCAGAGTGATAAGCACTGCCAGACGAGCGGGTTTCAGAAAGGTTGCAGGTATAAACGAACACATTAACGATACTTCCTTACACTACGTTTTATTATCTGAGGCTGGCGCTGTGTGATTTACCAGGCCCGCCATAGTCATTAATGACAATAAACTTCAGATCGTTTCCACTGGCATTACCCGGTAAGGAAAATTCCGCTGAGGCACCGGGTAAAACATAGGTGACATCCTCCAGTTTTTTTCCGCCAAGGGTAATTTCATTAAAGTTGAATACATAGCTGGTCGGATTGGAAACCCGGATATTATTTCCTGAACGCTGCCATGTTAATTTTTCCGCCAGCTCTTCCGGTAACACGCCTTTTAATGATGCCGGGCGATAAATAATTTTAAGGCGGGTTTTGACTGCCACCTGTAATGTGTTGTCTTTGTGCGGTGCCGACGGAATGGCTTTAATATTGAGCCAGAACAGACTTTCTTTGTCCTGTGGCAGGGCGCCGGTCAGGATAATTCTCTCAACGTTCTGCTGATCTTTATCCAGCCGGTAAAGCGGAGGTGTAATGATAAAAGGAGCTTTCTCAGTTCCGCCGTTCTGCGTGTCAATCCATGACTGAATTAAATAAGGCGTAGTGTCAGGATTCTGAACACTGATCGAAGATTCTTTCTTCGCCCCATCATAAATAACACGGGTACCACCAATCACCACTCCGGCATTCGCGACACCGACAGTCGTTGTGCTCAGGGCACAAACAAACAACGTTTTGCTAAGGAAATTCATTTTATACCTCGGTTAACAGAGAGACACTCCTTGTCCCTCTGTTAATTTTCATGCTTGGAATTAGTTGTAGTTAACAGAGAAGTTAGCTACTGAATTTGCCGGGCCGGCGGTCACTGCTGCTGCGGTTGACTGATACTGAGCATAAAACTTCAGGGTGTTGTCCTCAGTTGAGCTCAGCGCATAGCTGTAGCCGTTTTCGCCGTGAAGCGGCAGGTCCACTTTATCTGCCGTCATCAAATTGATCGCAACACCGGTCGCGGCACCTGCCACGCTGCTGTCAATCGCCAGCAGGGAGGTGTTGGTGGCTTCAGGCGTCCCGTCAAAGCGAACGGTTGCGGACTCTACGGTTTCCGGGCAGTCTTTCAGCACGATATTAAAGTCTTTTGCCGCAGTTTTAGAACCTGGTGCGGTAAATTCGGTTTTATTATATTTACCCAGTTCCACGCTCTGATTCTGCGAGGCGACATCAACAGTACAGGCTGAATCCAGAATTTCACCAGAAAAATTGACTGTACCACCGGCTGCAAAGGCATTAGAGACAGACAGAACTGATGTTGCCGCAAAAGCCACTGCAATTAATGATTTTTTCATTACTTTATTCCTTGAGCATAATATAAACATTACCTGCCAGAAAAAAATCCCATCACATAAAACATAATGACATTCAGGCAAATTAATTTTCATTCAGTTAATGAATGGAGAAGCAGTCACCGCATCTGAAAAATATTAATGAATAAAAAGAATAGTAATTCTTTTTTATTTAAATATTATTTAAGAACATGCTGCGCTGTGGTGTTAAATTTATACAGTGTTGTGACGCAGCTCAACTGATTTAGGAGCCTGAACAGGATTCGCGGGTTAACAATTTACTAACAATTTAATATATCGAATATAAATCAACTAATTAAAAAGTTAACTGATAGCGTATCCTCGTTCAGCCATTCGACAACAGGGTGGAGGGAGTTTATAATTTTGCATGACGTCAATATTGACTAGGATCTTTCTCTGATGAAACACCCGCACACTTCTCTCATTACTCAACCCTCACCTTACGCCGGGAGTCTTGTCGAGGCATTAAAACCCTATTCAGAACTGAGGACGATCCTGCCCAGACGACAGCTCCATATGGTGGTCAGTCAAAACAATTACTGTTTTCTAATCATTGATGGCCAGGTCTCTGTGCACCGCAAAGCAGATGACAGAATGCTGGCCTGTGTATCTTCACCTTCTCTTTTTGGCATAAGAGCACTGGTCGATCCGCATATTGATTTTTACCTGAAGGCGCTCACTCCCGTCCTGGTGGGGAAAATGAGCCTGGCGATCGCAGAGCTGAAGATTAATGAGCTGAATCTCTGGGAGAGTCTGGCAAAGCACATGATGGTTTCACAGACAAAACTGTTAATTCATCACCAGCAGATCACCGCCGCGACCGCATTGATTATCGTATGTGAACAACTACAGGAGCTGATGAGTGAGCAATCGCATCTGCGCAATCATATTACCGCAGAGTTGTATATCCGGAATAAAACGTCCCTGTCGCGCAGTCGCGTGATGCACATTCTGGCCAAGCTGAAAAAAGGCAGCCATATTGAAACGGAGAAAGGGATCCTGAAAAAAATTAACCATCTTCCACAGATGGACTGATCTCCTCATCTTTATCTACACCCTGAATCGCCGTTGCCCTGCCAGGCCGCAGTGCAACGGGCACGTCCCCTGGCGGCTCATCGTGATCACTCACTGGCAGTTTTTCCAGCGGATGGCGCGACCGACGAAAACCCTCAACCCGCGCAGTAGCCTACAGGCACAACGGTTCTTTCCCTGTGTGTTTCACATCCGATGATGTTCGCGCCAAACAGACGAACAGCCTCTCACCTCACTGCATCAGTATTTCTCTCCCCGGACTGAATGCCAACAGCCGTCCGGTTTGATACTTCCTGAGCCCTTCGCGACGGACATTTCCGACGCCCCGGCCTGCATGTCTTCCGACAAAATCATGCTATATCGTCTTACTTCCTGACATGACGCACTTCCGAAAACTTTTCCCACCCGCTCATTTCGACACCTGAAAACCTGCTATTCAATTGATTTAATTATGTTATTAAATTCCGGTCTGTCGCGTATTTCCACTTCCATTTTCCCGTCGCCGCAGGCCTTTCCGGAAGGCCTTTGCCCGCAGTGCGACGGTCCGCGCGGGGTATCTCACTGAATCACCTGTGCAATCTGCGCCCTATGGCTACAGGGGTTTTCGGATCTCAGGTGAAGAAGAATCATATTGATGCTGATAATGCACTAATTATTTAGAATTGTTGCGATGATGCGATTATTACTAATGGTATTGCAATCTTTAAAGATTATTGAATATATGGCAGCAATCCATTTTCAGACTAACCTGACTGACCTCCGGATAGGGTCATCTCCGGACACAAAGTGCCCCCTTACCTTCATATCCATTTATCAGGGCGTGTTCATCCCCGTCAGGCGGATCTTGACTGCTGCAGCAGAATATCGAGCAAGAGGACCCGTCCGGAGACCGGAACCGTCCCCGCTTACCAGCGCGTCAGGCACCGGCCATGCGTAAGTACTCCTGGCGTGTGACAGCACGCAGATATACCGGATCTGCAATGATGAGGCAGGCGACAGCCAGTGGCTGAGAGGAGTACCCGCTGATAATTGCCCCCCTGGTCTGCGCCTGATGCGGAGCAGATATCCTGCTGTCAGCTGTCCGTGACTGAAGGGCTCCGGGATGAAACGGCATTCGCGAGCGGAAGGAGGTCGAGAATCGCCAGGACCGCAGGATTATTTCTCTGCGTATGATGGATATAAGCCCGGATATCGTACCTGATGTGTGGCACAAAGGGGCACTCAACCGCCTTCAGTCCGAAAAGACTGACAATAAAGCTGACAAAGGATCTGGGTAGCAGACAGACGCCATCTGTTCTGGCTGTCAGCAGCAATAAGTTGACCAGTGACGCCGAGTGGTACGGGCGGCTCATCGTATGGGCGCCCTCAAACTGGGTGGTTAACCTTTCCGGAACAATGGTCTCCTGCGGGTGGTACCAGGTGAAGATCTTCTCCTGCTGTAGCTGCTCCAGCGATATGCTGTCGCCAATCCGGGGATGTCCGGGGCGGCAGACGGCGGACAGGCCAGAAATACGCAACGGAAAGCTGAGCAGCGACCGGTCAACCTCCAGTGGCAGCCCGATGTCAATGTTCACCTGCCTGCCTCTCAGCGCCTCTAAACGGTCATCAGCTGACATCGCCGAGTAAACAAAGTTACAGGCGGGCTGTTCCCCTTGTGGATCCCGCTCCATCAGCTGTGTCATCAGCCAGACCTCAATCAGCGAGTTGGTTCTGATGAACAGCGTCTGCTGCCGCATCGCCTGCGGGGGCTGGCTGACATACTGTGTTGCGCGCTCGATTTGCTCCAGCGCAGGCCGGAAGAGGGTAAATAATTCCAGCGCCAGTACCGTTGGCTGCAGTCCCTTTTTTTCCCTGACCATAAGCGGATCTTTATAGTGTTCTCTCAGCTTATTGAGGGCATAGGTGATGGCGGAGTTACCGGTAGCCAGCCGGTACGCAGCCTGCGTGGCATTCCTGGTTTCAACCAGTGTGCAGAGAACCCGAATCAGGTGAAGATCGATTGTATCTTTAGACATTCTGTTTTCTCTGACACCCTGTATTTATGTAGTGTAGCAAGTATTTTCTGCTCACCAGAAAATACTTTTTTAATTAAGGTCTGGTTCAGAAAATTATAAAAATTTACTGTATTCCGCATAAGGTCAACGTTCTGCCAGTCATCCGCTTCTCACGATGAGATTTTTCATACTGTAAATGGACTTTATCCTGATGTCGTGCAGGGCATTCAGACTGGATAATTCGACAGGTCAGGCTATGAGTAAGACTACGCCTAATTTCTTTAACAGTATTTCCTGGGGGAGCCTCCACCTTACAGGCAGGGCAAAAGGAGCGGCACTGACGCTATTCTTTGTGTACAGACTGGCGTATTCAGGGGACCTGACACAACGGCATCCTGTTCATGAAAAGTCAGGGAATTACTGATTTTATGCCCCTGCCCGGGCTTACTATCCATGAACCAGTGAGTTGCTGATTTTTTGGTTTTAAATAATGAAAATTATGGAATTACAAAATAAAATTTTGATGTCATTAACATAACATCATGCGATTTTAAGTGTTGTGTTTTTTGCTTTCCTTAGTTTTTAATTCTGTTATCAGCCGTAAGCTGGCACTACACGCTTCTGGTTAGCGCTGGTTTATCGATAAAATTATATTGTGCCATGCGTTGAATGTCAGAGAGGCAGCCCTATAATTGCCAGAAAAAATATAGGGTCTTAGAATTTTCCTGGAACTGATTATTTACTGGGTTGTGCATATGAACTATGAACTCTATGGCTATCTTATTGGTAAAGACTTCCATTTTGATATTGAGAATAAATGCCTTTATCGCCTGACAACGAATACAACAGAGAAGAATCTTATCTTTGGTGCCATGCATTTTAATGACACCATGATGAAACTTTTCCTTTATTTGCTTTGTCATGCCAGAGATAAATCCATTTCAAAGGATGAACTTCTCAAAAATATCTGGGAGGAAAATGACCTCAGCCCTTCAACGCAAAGGCTCTGGCAGGTTTTTACCAGTCTTAATAAAAAAATACAGGCGATGGGGGTGCCGGAAGGATTTATCCAGTATTCCAGGTTGACGGGGTATAAAATCGAATACAGGGATATCAGGCCATTGTATTACCGGGATTAAGTGTGATCAGGATATTTCTCTCCTGAAGTTTGAATTATGAAGTGCAGTTGCATTTATTTAATATGCGGCTGTGAATTATAATGCACATCTAAAAAAGATGAGTGACAGGTATTTATATCTGCCATCGTATCCACTGTGCCGCTTTACTGATAAGTCTGCATTTTTATGCGTATTCAGTATCCCGGTAAATATAGAAAATGAACGAGGAAATGTCACTTCATAATAAGTGACAGGAATTGCTATGAACAAAATTTACAGATTGATCTGGAATTCAGCCCGGCGCACCTGGGTTGTCACCGGAGAATTATCATCACCGAAAGGAAAGGCGGCGAAGGCGCTTCGTGGCGGCAAACGTATCGGTCAGATGCTCAGCGCCGTGACGGCGGTCATGCTGTCATTTCCGGCGGAAGCCTGGGTGGCGGAGGCCGGTACCAGCAGCACGACGCTGGATGGTAATGTCGCCACCAATACCTCGATCAACGGCGGCAAAGCAACCGGCTCTGGTGGTGCCGTTGCCATCGGCCCGGATTCTGCGGCAACGCAGGAAAACAGTGTCGCGATGGGCTCTGCTGCCACGGCGTCAGGCAAGAATGCCACTGCACTGGGTGGCGATACGACCGCTACGGGCGATAACGCGGTAGCGATCGGTGAACTGGCCAACGCCAGCGGCATCAATGCCATCTCAATGGGTCTGGGTGCGGGAACGGGCACGCCTGTAACCAGCCAGTCAACCATCGCCATTGGCGTGTATGCCGGCTCGGGTGTTAAGGGCAACAATGATTATGCCATGGGCAGCTATGCCGGAAGTAACGTAACAGGTGACCTGAACACCGCCTATGGTTTTTCTGCCGGTTCGGGTGTTGAGGGGGACGGGAATATTGCCTTTGGCACCGGTGCGGGTAACAACGTGAAGGGCCATTACGCACCCCATGGCTCCGATATTGATGGCGAGAACAACAGCTTTAACACCGCGATGGGCTACTACGCGGGCAATAACGTCAACGGATGGTGGAACAACGCTATCGGGTATCTGGCAGGCCAGAACGTGGTGGGTCAGGGCAACATCAGCATGGGCTATCAGGCGGGTACGGACGTAACGGGACGCGATAACGTGGCGATCGCCAACTCTGGCCGCTTCGTGGAAGGGAACTACAACACGGCGATTGGCTATAACTCCGGCTGGTATGTCACCGGCACACCGCGCGATATCGTCAGTCTTAACGGTATTGAGACCTCAGGCACATTTAACCAGGCCATTGGTTCTGTTGCCGGCAGTTACGTAGACGGGACGGACAACTTTGCGCTGGGCTCGACCGTGGGCAACAACGTCACCGGCTCCCGCAACATCAGCCTTGGCTATAACACCGGGAATGACATTACCGCCGACGACACTATTGCGATCGGGAGCACGGCGCAGGCTGATGCCCTTGAAGCAATTGCCATTGGTACTAACGCCACGGCAGCTCTCACGCACAATATTGCACTGGGCAGCGGTGCGAATGCATCAGGAATGATGTCGCTGGCCATTGGCGCCGGAGCACAGGCGAGCGGCAAAAATTCGATCATCATTGGGCGAAATTCTGAGGCTATTGCTGATGATGCAACAGGCCTGGGCTTCAACACGCGGAGTCTTGCCGCGCGTGCGCTGGCGCTCGGTAGCCAGGCTACAGCGAATAATGCCGGTGATGTCGCACTGGGTGCCGAATCGGAAACCAGTAACGTCGTTGCAACCAGGGGAACCACCGTTGGCGGTAATGACTATGTCTTCGCCGGCGATGCGCCACTGAGCACGGTTTCCGTTGGCAGCATGGGCAAAGAGCGCACGATGACCAATGTTGCTGCAGGCCGGATCAGCAATACCAGCACCGATGCGATCAACGGCTCTCAGCTGTTTGCCAGCAATCAGGCGATCGACGTTCTGGATCAGAAAGCTGTGAAGTATGACCTCAACCCTGATGGCAGCATAAATTACAACAGCGTCACGATGGCGGGCAACACCTATAACAGCACGACCAAAACCGGCGGCACACGTATTACCAACGTGGCTGCTGGTGTGGACGGTGGTGATGCGGTCAATGTCGATCAGTTAAATACCGCCGTTACGGGTTCGAAAACACATTACTTCAGCGTGAATGACAACGGTACACAGGGTGGTAACTTCAACAACGACGGGGCGACCGGACACAACGCCGTCGCCGCCGGGATCAATGCCACTGCAGCGGGTAACAGTGCTGTTGCTCTGGGTGATGAAGCCAGTGCTCTGGCCTCAATGACGATTGCTATCGGCGGCTCCGCAGAAGCAATGGGTAAACACTCTGTGGCCGTCGGAACCAACACCCAGGCTCTGGGTGATGACGCCACCAGTCTCGGCTTTAACGCGCGGAGCCTCGCCAGTCAGGCGACAGCTATTGGGCGTGGTGCGACGGCTAACAACGCTGGCGATGTTGCGCTGGGGGCTGGCTCCGCCAGCGACTCAGTCGTGGCGACCTCCGGCGTGACCATTGATGGTGAAAACTATATTTTCGCCGGTGTTACTCCTCTGAGCACCGTATCAGTTGGCAGCGTGGGTAAAGAACGCACTGTTACCAACGTCGCAGCAGGCCGTATTAGCAGCTCAAGCACCGATGCGGTCAACGGTTCGCAGCTGTATGCCTCGAATCAGGCTATTAAGAATGTTAGTTCAACCGTTACTGAACTCGATAACCATGCGGTGAAGTACGACGTCAATCCTGACGGGACCGTGAACTATAACAGCATAACGCTGGGTGGGGATACCTATAACAGCAGCGTCAAAACCGGCGGTACGCGTATTACCAACGTGGCTTACGGTGTCGATGACAGTGATGCAGTGAACGTACAGCAGCTCAATGATGCGACCACCAACATTTATAACAACGGCAGCAAATACTTCCACGCGAATTCCGTGAAAGCGGATTCTGTGGCAGGCGGAATGGACTCTATTGCTGTCGGGCCGCAAGCGCGCTCTGTAGGCCAGAGCTCTGTTGCGATGGGCGACCAGGCAACATCATCCGCTCAAGGCAGCATCGCGATTGGGCAGAAGGCTCAGTCAGTGGGGGAAAGCAGCATTGCAGTGGGTTCTGGCGCAGTAGCCAATAATGCCAGTGATGTTGCACTGGGTGCTGGTTCTACAACGGCAGCCACTGTCGCGACCACCGGTGTCACCATCAAAGGCACGTCTTACACCTTTGCCGGCACCGCGCCAACCAGTACGGTCTCTGTTGGCAGTGAAGGAAATGAGCGTACGCTGACCCACATGGCGGCCGGGCGTATTAGCGCGGACAGCACCGACGGTGTGAACGGATCGCAGCTGTATGCCACCAATCAGGCGATCGAGAATATGACCAGTGATATCAGCGGTCTTGATAAAGGCAGCGTGAAGTATGTGACCAATAATGACGGGACGATCAATTACAACAAAATCTCTCTCGGTGGTGATACGTACAGCAGTGCAACCCATAAAGGCGGCACTTCCATCACCAATGTTGCGGATGGGGTGAGCGACAGTGATGCAGTCAATATGTCGCAGCTGAACCAGGTGAATCAGAATGTAACCAATATCGCTGACGGGAAAGATGGCATGTTCCAGGTGAATAACACCAGCAAACTGCCAAAACCTAAAGCAACCGGGAAAGATTCTGTAGCAGGAGGGGCCGGTGCCATTGCATCCGGCAACAACAGCACAGCGATTGGCACCAGCGCGAGGGCGACGCACAGCAATTCCGTGGCGCTGGGCAACAACTCCGTCACCGATCGCGATAACAGCGTCTCAATGGGCTATGCCGGCGGCGAGCGCCAGGTCACCAACGTGGCGGCGGGGACGCAGAATACTGATGCTGTCAACGTCGGCCAGCTGAAAGACGGGGTCAACAATGCTAACCAGTACACCAATCAGAAGTTCAGCGACCTGAAAAATATGGTTAACGACCAGAAGGACAAGCTGAGCGCAGGTATTGCCGGAGCGATGGCGATGGCAGGTCTGCCGCAGCCATACCAGGCGGGTGCCAGCATGGTCGGTATGGCAGGCGGCACCTATCAGGGTGAATCCGCCATCGCGCTGGGCGTGTCAACCATCTCCGATAACGGTAAATGGGTGACCAAACTGTCTGGTACCACCAACAGCAAAGGCGACACCGGCGCGGCCGTTGGCGTCGGCTATCAGTGGTAATTCACGCATAACTTAAGCAGTATTCTCCGCCCTGGCGGGCGGAGAATTTCAGATACTATTTTAAAGAGAAGATCATGATTAATTATCGTCGCTATGCCAGTCTGGCTCTGATGGCCGGTAGCCTGTTAGCGCTTTCCGCCTGCACCCGCTCCGTGAGTCATGTCGACAGCGAAGGCAAAACTACCGACCCTGTTTTCCCGCAGCAAAGCCACGCCGTCAGAACCGAAGGCAGCTTTGTTAATGTGGACAATCTCAAGCAGATGCGTCCGGGCTTAACCAAAGCGCAGGTGTATGAATTGCTGGGGACTCCGCACTTTAACGAAGGCGTCTTCCGCGTGAAGGAATGGGATTACATCTTCCATTTCACGAAGTCTGACCGCTCCATTCTGACCTGCCAGTACAAGGTGCTGTTTGACAGCCACATGACGGCGCAGAGTTTTTATTTCCAGCCGCAGGATTGTCTGGCGCAGCTTAAAGTGCAAAAAGCAGCAATCGCACAGATTAAACCTCGCATGGACCTCAGCGCGCAGAGTCTGTTTGCTTTCGGAAGTGCGGACCTCAGCACTGCAGGCCAGGCTCAGGTGCAACGGCTGGCAGCTGCACTGAAAAATGAGGGATTTGTCGGCAAACGGGTGGTTATAACCGGGTATACCGACAGGATTGGCAATGCCACCGACAACCAGCAACTCTCGCTTGCACGTGCTTTAGCGGTGAAAGCGGCCATGGTGGCCAGTGGCATTCCGGCTTCTGAAATTGATGTTCGTGGTCTGGGAAGTGCTGAGCCGCAGGTGGTGTGTCCTGGAAAGGTCTCTCCGGCGGTCATCAGCTGTCTTGCTCCTAATCGCCGCATGACGCTGGATATCATTGCTGATTTGGGTGGTCGCTAATTGATGTCGATACTCACCACTATCAGGACCGCCGCTGGCGGTCTGTTGTTTCTGCTCAGCTTTCAGTTGATGGCGGGAAGCGAGAATCTTCCGGTAAAATCAGTCAACATGCCAGTGGCTAACGTTATTTCTCAGGCACTCACCGGCATGACGCCACTTTTTGAAGGGAAGCGTAACCCCTTCATGATGCAACAGGTGTGCGCGCTTGCTCGCGGGGACGTGACTCAGGAGCAGGTTAATCAGGTGCTTAAGGACAACAACGTCGTGGTGGAATCGTTATCTGATAACCGTTCTGCCCTGGCATTGCTGGTGAATAAAGATCTGCTGGCACAGCAGATGAGCTGCACAGCATATCTGGCAACGTCACTGTTTGAGCCCGTCAGTATGGAAAATTACCTTCCGAAAACGCCACGGGGTGCTGAACAGAAAATGGCGAAAGCAGGCGCTGCCCTGCCGACCATAAGGGCAGTGACGTTCGATGCCGTGCGCTTTGATGCTGATATGGAAGTCCGTCTGGCTGTTGCCAAAGCCACTGCGCAAATGTATGCCGTCATTGCGGCCAACCTCGCCGGAACGCCCCCCCTCACCTGGGCCCAGTATCAGCAGCGGGTGGCGGAAATTGTGGCGGATTACGCCGGAGAATATCTGAAATCAGTGGCAGCGTTTTATACCGCAGACAGCAAATCGCCACTGAAATCAGAGGCGATACAGGGCAATGATTTTCGTGTACGAAACGCACTGGGGGATATGCTGGAACAACATGACGGACAAAGCCTGCTCTATTCACAGGGGGTAAAATGGCTGGGTGAAGGGCGAATTTTTGGCAAAATGGACGTTGTACCTGTTACTCTGATTTCGGGGAACCCAGCAGAAAAGCTGTCACACAAGAATAAGGCCAACGTATCTAAAAATAGAAGAAGGGAATAGTCAGTATCGTTTGCGCCTGCGGATAAATCTGCAGGCGTTTTTTTTTAATCGCTATGTGTCTGATACAGACGCTCCACAAAATTTTCATGTAATAAATACAAATCCCTCGGCTTACGAACGCCTATTTTTTTAAGCACATTTCGCTGGTGATGATACACCGTCTTGGGCTCCACGCATAAAAATCCTGCCATCTCGGCAACCGAATTTCCTTTAGAAGTATAGAACAATATTTCCTTTTCCCTTAATGTTATTTTCGGGAGCCGGATTTTCCGTTTTGTATTATTTCTCATATACATGGCCTGCATTAAATCGCTGAGAAGGAAATGCACGCCGATTATCGTAAAACCGAACATGTGCTGAAAATGAAAGTTTTCAAAGGCGCCAGAGTAGATAACCCTGGCCTGACACATACTGGCTGCGACGAGAAAGTGAAAATCGTATTTATATCCGGCGTCTGCGATAAGAATCAGGAGGTCGTCATCTGTTAAGTTTTGAACAATCTCAATGCGTTCTTCATCACTCGATGGAATAAGCATGACCGTGAAATTACTGAATTCCGTCAGGGAATGAAGCATTCCCTGATAAAGGTATTTATTTTCCGTAACCACATAGACATTCATATGATTAACTGTACTCCAGTCTGTTGACATTACGCTGCTAAAAGCAGCTTTTATCAGATGTTAACGTTGATATAAATTCCGCAGTGTTGAAAGCGTGACAATAGCGATGGATATAAAAGTCCTTAATGACCTTATTTATACTGATGTTATTATCCACATCAGTGAAGTGTCTTTCAATGTAAGTGCTGATCGGATAATTACCTGAGTAGGCAGTTTTTCATAGCTTGTTGAATGTGGGGGAAGTACTTTATTCGAAATACAGGAATTTAATCAGAGTAAAATACTAAAAGAACGTTAGTCAATTTCACTCAATATTATTGCCTTTATTTCATAGAGAAAAAGAGAATTATTCCTGGATAAAAGCAGTCAGCAAACTCAGGCCACCAGGATAAATTCCCGGAGGTTACCGCCCGTAGAATGGCTGTTCTGAAACTGCAGGAATACAGCTTCCATAGATGTTTCGTCCGGGGGATTGTGACGCATAACAGTTCTACTGTTCTCACCTTGCCTGCCTGAATCTGCAAGTTGATAGAGTCACACCGTTCTTTTCAGGGCGGCATTCATGGATCCGACTTTGAAGGTTTTCGGATCTACGGAGAAATGAGAGGGGACAGGCATTACTGTAGCGCCGCACTCATCACTTTCAGTAATTCATATCGCATCACAAATTACAGAATTAAAACAGATTAATTTATATCAATTTTTATAAATGCTAGGGTAGCATGAATGATAAAACAAAGATGGAAGAAACGATGATGCTCAGCCAGCTTAACCTGCGTTTTCACAAAAAGCTGATCGAGGCGCTGAAAGTGCGCGCCGGTCGCGAAAATACTTCGGTCAACGCCCTGGCCGAACGCTTCCTCGATGACGGCCTGAAAACAGTCGCGCCCGGCGACGGGTATTTTCAGCTGGTCGCGGATCCGGATGCCACCGTCCGGCAGCTGTACCGGCATATCATTCTAGGCCAGACCTTCGGCACCGCTCCGGTCTCCCGGGATGAGCTGCGCTTCATCCTGGCCTATGCCCGGGAGGCCTTTATTGGCGGCCAGAACAGGCTGGCCACACTTCCTGCCCTGGGCACGCTGCTCGACATCACCCGCGACCTGCTGTCCTGGCAGGTTGAGAACGACCGTCCGGTTGACGGCCACTACCTGAAGGGGATCTTCCGCCTGACCGGAGAAAACTGGACGGAAGAGTTTGACACCTTCCGGGCAGCCCTTCGTCCCGTTGTGGACCAGCTTTATGCCGAACACCTCCTGCGTCCGCTGGAGAGCGACTGTTTTAACCTCGCAGATATTCCCGATAGTGCGCTCGCTGGAATTTTCACCCTGCCGCGGCTGAAAGCCGTTTTCCCGCTGATGCTGCGCGGGCTGGACTGGAGCGGAGAGAAGGCCAGAGACTTGGCTCAGGAACTGCGCCCGGTGATCCCGGCCGTCACGCAAACCATTGAGGCCGGCACGCTGCGCCTAGAGATCCGCATTGACGGCCAGCACCCCGGAGAACGCCCGGGGGCCTGGTACACCACGCCCCGTCTGCACCTGCTGATCACCGGCCAGGACTTCGTGGTGCCGTACGGCTGGGAGACCTTCTTTGAACTGCTGGGCCTCTTCACTCTGTATGCCCGTCATCCGGAAGCCCTGGCGCACGGTCACCAGGGGGAGCGCGTGATGTTCTCCCCGCCCGGGCACGTCTCGAAAGAGGGATTTTTCGGGATAGACGGCCTGCGGATTTTTATGCCGGCAGAGGCCTTTGAGGCGCTGGTCCGGGAGCTCAGCATGCGGTGCGCTGAAGGCATGCTGGCGGAGGCCCTGACCGGGCTGCGCTGTCTGTACGGGGATCTGTAATATGAAAGTACTGAGACAACTGTGGAACCAGAAAGGGCTTGATGCGGCAGTTGAGGATGTATCTGAGGATCGTTACGGTTTCAGTAACATCGCAGAAAATATATCCCGGTCCATCCTTTCCCTTCCACAGGAGGCTTCAAATGTTGTCGGAATAGAAGGAGCATGGGGATCGGGTAAAACAAGCCTCCTGAACCTGATCCTGAAAAAATTTGCCCAGAACAAAGACGGGTACACGCATGTGCTGCATATTTCCCCCTGGCTGAGTGGCGGCAGTGCGGTTGAAGCGCTCTTTCTTCCTGTAGCCACGGTTATCCAGCAGGAAATGGAAAAACGCCATCCTCCGAAGGGCTTCAAAAAGCTCTGGCGTAAATATCTGTTGTCACCGGAAGCGCAGAAAGTGATTGAGTATGCTCAGGATACTTCATCGCGCGTCCTTCCGCTGGTTCAGTATATCGGGCAGTTTTCCAGCATCATCAACTGGATAGCTGGAGGGATAAAGGTATTTTCAGACAGCCGTCTGGCTGTTGATCAGAAAACAACGACAAAGCTTCGGGCTGAAATTGCAGGGCAACTGGTCAGTCTGGATCTGAAGTTCATTATTGTCATGGATGATCTGGACCGACTGGAGCCATCCCAGGTGGCGGAAGTGTTCAGGCTGGTCCGTGCAGTGGCCGATCTGCCTCGCTTTACCCATATTCTTTGTTATGACAGGCAGATTATCACCCATGCCGTCGAGCATGCGCTGAATATCAAAGACGGCAGCCGTTACCTGCAGAAAATCATTCAGCTCAGTTTTAAACTACCCCGGCCTGAAGCCTTTGACCTACGCAATGAATTTCGCCAGCGGGCTGAGGAGCTGTATCAGCAAATTAATAGTCAGCCGCAAGATTCCGGAATGGCAAGGGATCTCGCCGCGGTGACTGATACATATGGTGCCGCACTTTCGACGCCACGCGAGATCCATCAGGCCATTAATTCCCTGATTTTTCTGTATCCGGGGATGCGGGATTTTGTTTATTTCCCTGATTTGTGCCTGCTCCAGCTTATACGGGTGAAAAACCCGGCCCTGTATGACTGGGCAGAGCATTACCTGACAGAACGGTCCGTGATTGAAACCGGCCAGGGCATGCTTTCTGACGGAGAAAAGGCTGACTTCCGGAAGGGGCTTATCAGGTGTATGAAGATGTTGAGGGCCTCGAATGCTGACTCATATCTCAGTCTCGCCGAATGGTTCCCTGGTATCAGCGGACATGATGATGAACATCTGAATCTGTTCGAGCCGGTCAGTGAAGATTTTCGTCACATCCAGACGACAGATAAACGACTCAGCAGCCTGACGCACTGGCGTTATTATTTTTCCTTCTCCTCACCTCAGAATGTTCTGCCCCCTGAATTTTTTAGCCAGCTTTTTAAGCTGGCTGGCGTACTGGAAAAACAGCAGCAGCTCTCTGAATTGCTCCTCTCAAAAATCAACAGCGTGGGTAGTCTGTCCGGAACCTGGTTCGAACATATACTGAGCAGACTGACGCCGGGCCTGATAAAAGAACGCAATTTCGAAGAATGCGCAGGGCTGGTTCGGTTTTTCTTCGATCACACCGATGAGGTAAGCACTCGCTTCCGGCTCCGTAACCCATGGTTTTCCCTGCGTGAAACCGGCATTAATCAGGTTGTACGGAATCTGCTGAAGCATATGCAGGCTATTGACGAGGCCAGAACAATCATGCGGATGGAAATGCTGATCGTTACGGGCGCTTCGCCATTCTGGATAGCCGATTTTATGCGGGGACTTATCTGGGAACACGGTCTTGCACAAAATGCGGTGCCTTCTGCCTCTGAAACTTTATTTAGTCGTGATATTACAGAACGGTTGCGTGACAGGTTTGCTGAACGTATGAATCAGCCAGAACTTCAGCAACAACTGCTCATGCGCAAGTCTATTCTCGGATATCTCTACGCATGGAGGGACATGAGCTCAGTTGAAACGGTGAAGCAATGGGTCAGAGAAATGGCTTCCACCGATGAAGGCCTTGTTGACCTGTTGATACGTTTACAGACCAGTGTCTTTAGTTCTGACAAAGGGGCATATCGCCGGATTGCACGTGACCAGGTCAGCCCGTTCTTTGATGACTGGTCTGCAGTCGAAGAAAAGCTGAAGGGGATGCTTTCCGGCAACGAACTGACGCCAGAGCTGGAAGCGCTCAAAACTGCGCTGGAAAATGACGACTGACCCAAAATGAAGGCCGCTTAGCGGCCTTTTTCTTACAAAATAAAGTGGATCAGGCGCTTAACGCTTTTTCCTTGTCAAAAGGAACACCGGCATATGACAGCTCACTCAGCAGCTTGCGTTTCCATCCACCATGCCCGTCAAGCTCGGTATAGAGAACCCCGGCAAGATCTGAAGGGATTTCGATATCTCCCTTCCTCAGTACAAGTACCTTCCCGCGTCCAAGCTTCCCCGCGAAATATCCGAGCTCATACAGGACGTTCTGGCGTGCACGCAGACGTGTGCTTTCAGATGCCAGGGCACTGCCGCTATCGTCGGGCGTCATCAGCACGATGGCAAAGCTGACATCCCCTGACTCCGCTTCAAATTTCTCGATTACCGTCCTTGAGCCATCAGGACGTTCAGAGAGAATGATTTCCTCCAGCCCTATCCGGGATATAAAGCGGGCAACAGACTGAAGGGCATCATTATCATGGCCGTGAACAATAAAAATTTTGCGCGAGACCTGACGTATTACTACCGGATCAGGCTCGGATTCATTCTCAACATACAGCTGGTAGTCACGAACAAAAGTTACCAGTAGCGAGGAGGTGAACTTACGGACAGATTCAATAATTTTTCGGTCATAGAAAAACGTATGGCAAAAATTGAATGCGAAATTATCGTTAACGGACATTTTCCTGATTAATAAAAGCTTCAGGCCTAAAATTTCACGCGGTTCTTCAGGCCACTGCAGGACGGCGGAGCCAGCCATACTGGATTCGGTTTCATGACTTTTCGCCAGAAAGGCGTCAAGATCGACATCACATGTCAGGCGTTCGTTAACAGCCTGTAGATTAGCGTCGTTCAGCAGCCGGGCCAGTTGTTTCAGTGGTTGCTGATAGTTCTGTGCATCAGCACGCTGCAAATCATACACACAATTTTTGAGTGACTGAAAAATGTCAATTGCCATCCTGCCCGTTCTCCTGTCTTTGCTGTTCGGCACTATCCAGAATTTGCTGACGCAAATCCTCTTTCATGGCCTCGATCATGGGACTAATCATCGGATTATCGGCATACCGTGAGGCTCGCTCATCCAACATGCTGTACGCTTCCTGAATCGCAGTTTCAATGCTGACAGGATCGTTTGCATCAAAATTTACCGGATAACTACCATTAAGGGTTTCAGCCGCTTCCTCAACTTCTTTCAATTGTTTCTGCAATTTATCTATACCTGTAATTTTTACGCCCAATGTAGCCTCCGCATCAGTGAAGTTCCTCAGCCAGTTATAGATAACATTTTGAAAAAGGGAAGGAGTGGAGACAACTCAAAATTCATACGATTTTACTGAGATCCGGAACAACATCTTTTCGGATCTCAGGAGTGGAGAAGAATGATTATTGCCGGAAAGTCACAAAGTCCTGATGATTGTTGCGGTGAGGGGATTATTGCGTTAAATGCAAAGTTAACAGCATAGAAATACGTAAATAGCAACAATGAGAAAAGCCTGCTTCCCCCACAGCAGCAGCGTGCTGTGAGGGGGAGCAACTACCCGACTACAGTTTTCATTTCATGATGCGTCTTCACCAGGTAAGGCCTGGGAACTGACAGAGTCTTTGCGTAGTGTAAAGCGGACCTTAATCTGACCACGGAAAACGGCTTCTCCTTCATACTGAGAATGCAAAGCGATTTTAAGGGGGTTGCCATCAACCGCTTCAGCATTAAAAGTGAAAACGTTCTCTCCCTCATTTTTGATTTTGTACTCTTCAAAATAGTTTTTATTCACAAGCACGGCATCAATGGCATCAAAGTGAGGCCTGATATAGATCGAACAGCTTTTTTCTTTTCCACGGATCTGAACCTTTCTGTCTTCGTCATAAAACAATATATCTTCTTTACCCTCGACACTATCTATAGTATTCGCTCTGTACTCATTAAATTGATCCCATAATCTTTCATCACCCACAATGAGATAGTCACCTTCCTGGAGGTCATCGTAATCATGGACCACATTCATAAGTTCGGTGAACGACGTCACATCAATATACCGTTGAGCGGGTTGGCGACTCAGTAAATCTAACAAATCAAGTACGTGCTCGTCGATCAATGCGGATGCGCAATTTTCTTCAAATCCGTGTATCTTGCGAGAAAAATTGTCAGTCACATCCTGCTTATCCATGGAGAAAAAGATGCGCCTCATTATATTGCTGTTCTCTACAGGGGCGGGTGTAATATTTCCAAACAGAGAAAACAATATTTTTTTGCTTAAATTTTTTGTAAAAATTTCAGAGATAATACTTCCAAAGCTATCCAGAATTGTACTGCTGACTGGAGAGTGTATTATTTCTTGCTGAATATGATTGGTAAAAAGGTCCAGATACTCTTGTATCAAGTCAGACACTTTCTGTTGTTTTTCGGTAAAAGCATCGTCAGCAACAAAAGCTGCACAGGTCAGTTTATTGATGGCGTTATGCAGTGATGCAAGATTACTTACGATTTTCTGCAGAAATTGATATGGTAATAGATTAGAAGCAACAATTGCTTTCATTTTAGGTGAAACAGAATTTGTATCGCCGCAACGCAATACAGACAACTCCGCTATCTGAGGAATGAGATCCTCAATTCCCCCGAGGCGTCTTCCCATATAGGTTCGCCCGCTTACCAGGCTTTTACCATGTGCTGATGATAATTTCCTTATAATTTTTCCGGGTGAATTTAATGCCTCATCGCGGTCAGCTTTATTCCAGATAAGCAAACGGATAAAAACGTCGATGATGTCTGAACTTCTGGTCAATTTTTCAGATAAACGTTCAAAACTACCGGTGTTTTCGACAAGGCTCCCGTCAAGCAGAGTGCGGACAGCAAACTGACATTTTGGGTTTTGAAAGGCATCGGGTTTGCTAATGATAAAAGCAGCTGTTAAGAGTCGAAGATCTGTCAGTGTATTCTTGTAGAACGAGTCCTGGAGTTGCGAAAGTTCAACCGGTCTTCTTAATGGCGTATTTTCTGGACTGAAAACAATTTCGCCATCCAGAGTTGCCTGTGTAACGATAAACTCCTGCCAGATCAACAGACCCGAGTGATGACTTTTATAAGAACCTCGGGCTTTATGGAACCAGCGGTTCATTAAGTCCACCGCCCAGTCAACAGAGCCTGACTCGCCGGACAGCACTGCACATGTGACTATGCCGGGTAACATGAACAGGTGCTCTTTCAGAGAGTCATGGTATAACTGCTGACCACCTGTTTTTCTGGATATGTATTTCAGACCATCAGGCCACGCTTCCCAGATTTCGACAAAATCCCTCAAAAGGGCCTCATAACTCTGACGCTGTGTTAAATCAAGTCTCCCCGTGTTGGCATGGCCCCAGCGCACGAGAATGTCCCACGAATAAAAGGTATACCTCAAAGCAAGTTGTATTTCTTTGAAGGAAATGCTTTCTCTTTTAGAACACAGCATTCCTGGAATATTCATACACTTTGTATAAAACCTCTCAGATACATCAATGCGTATAACTGCCTGCCGGAAAAGCTGATAAAGCTCTGTATATAATTTATCAGTAAAACTACGGTCCAAAAAAATGTCATCTGATAATAACAAAAGATTATCTGTCTGCTGCCCTTGCCTGAAATTAAATCCGTCTGTAAAAATTGTTATGTCACGACAGAATCCTTCAACAGCCTCGTCAAAAGCATTGATATCAGTACTGGCTAACGCATCTATGGTATCACCCAAAAGCCCTTTGATTATTCTGTCTGTTGCGATATGACGTTTAGTAGCAATGCCTGAGCGGAAACAACGTGTTAATAAATTTACCAGGACATGGTCTGACTCGATATTTTTAATTTTAAACAGGGGTAGGGTATCGAACTCATCCCGGCTATCCAGCTTCGAAAACAACGCAATCGCTATTTGTTTTTTCTTTAAGTGACCATACATATTTATATGCCATAGAATAATCTTCAATGGCCGCACATAGATATCTTTAATGACTTCCTGCTTTGAAGATTCACTACTGATAACTGAGAAATCTTTTTCGAAAGAATAATCCTCAAAGGTCAGGTTGCTAAATTTATCATTTTTGATAATTTGGCTTTCAACCGGCTTGTTTAAAAAAATGTTATGCAGTTGACTTTTCACATGCGCTGATAAGATATCGGCAGTGAGATAGCGTAACACCATTCTTTCGCGTTTTTCATCGTCAAGCACACTGAGGCTTTGCACAAAGAACCAGACAGAAAGTGCAATGTTAAGCATCATCCATATAATACTTATCCCACAAATTATCGCGTAGTTATAGTTTCCAACGAATGTCCTCAGCAATAATCCGCAGAGCATGAAGCCGGAAAGACATAACCCGCTCAGACCTGCCAGCATGAATCCAGAATAGGTCTGATAAGCTGCGTGTACGATTTTCCGGGCTGATTTCCTCTGAAATATCACACTGACAAGGCCAACGACCATGGGATAAACAATACCTATAATGGTAAGCTGTCCCCCCAGGAGGTTTATCTGGGCGTCAAACAGGGTGTACCACTCAGGAAACCACTCAGCTATAAATGGTTTTATATAACTTTTACCTGAGACCATTACAAAGAAAATGGCCGCAAAAAATGATATCAATATAAGCATTGCCTTAACGTAATGCCTTGAACCTAAGACCAGTATTTTTTCAAAGCCGTTCCATTTCAGTGCCATGTAAGATTGATTTACATGAATGTTTTCACGGATGAACTTATCTGTCTGGTAGCTAATGCTGTCTAGGATTTTTTTAAGCATATTGGCTCATTAATATAAATATTATTGTTTATATACTGTGATAGAGAAAGGTCATATAACTCAGTCACTTTAGCATCACACGCCTGGATTTTCTTCCATCAAACACACTGTTCGGCAGCTTACGCATTCGTCTGTTTGACTCATCACTCATGGCAGGCTGTAACTGTGTCTCAGGGGAGTAACTTTCCGGTTTAGCATCTTTCCGGATCTGCGCGGCGGGAATCCTTCAAGAGATATGATAATCAAGAAAATAGTATAAAATCATACTGAGTGTGATATTTATCATTAATCATATAATCAAACCTGATATGATGTTTATACAATAAGTGATAAATAACACTGAGTATGATTTTACACTTAACCTGACAATTTCAGACGGAGCGTGCAGGATGGATGAGAAAGACGTAAATTTTTCACTCAGCTATGAACAGCTGGCCGCGACAACAACAGAGGTCATTGAAGCTATCAAAAAGCGCCAGGATCAGACGACGGCAGAGAAAATTTCCAGTGTGGACGCTGTCATATTTCTGTGGTCTGAGCTTGCTAAAGCAGGGGCATCCGACTTCAGCCCGATACAGGCTGACCTCCGTCGTTTTCAGGAACATGTAGCCGGAATGAAAGAATGAATGGAACGGTAAAAAGCCGACGCCCGTCACCGCTGCAGCGGCGAGTGCTGATTGTGCTGGCTGCCCTCGGTGCGAAACGTCCTGGGCCGGTGGCCACACGGGATATTGAGCGGGTGCTGGAGCAGGGCGGGGACGCCCCGGTGTACGGACCGAACCTCCGTTCCTCCTGCCGTCGCATGGAGGCCGCGGGCTGGCTGCGCACCCTGCGCGCCCCGAACATGCAGCTGGCCGTTGAGCTGACGGACGCCGGCTGTGAGCTGGCCGCCCCGCTTCTGGCTGACGAACAGGCGCGCGCTCTGGCAGAGCAGCGCGCGACGGCGGTCCGGGTTCTGCCCCTGGTCCCGCGCAGCCAGACAGAGGGAGCTTACGATCGGCCGGTGATACTGGACGACCGCTGGCACCTGGCGTGCCGGGGTGACTACGTTATCCGTCTTGACGGCACCACCTGCCTGCAGCTGTGGGACACGGGCGGGCATCAGACGCGCCTGGAAGGCGATCCCCTGCAGGTCGCCGCCTGGCTGAAGGCCTGCCACGATGCGGGGATTGCGGTCCGGGTGCAGATCAATGAGAGCACCACGCCGGAGGCGGGCACGCTGAACGTTACCGCGCCGGCAGACCAGACGTCCTCCTGGTTACACCAGCTGGAAGGCGCGCTGCAGGCGCAGGGGATCAGCGGTCTGAATGAGGAGATCAGGATGGCAATGATCATGCCCTGCGGCGCACTCCGCGACCTGCCGCCGCCGGCGCGTCTGCTGCACGTTCTGCGCGAGAGCCCGGAGGCGTTCCCGCTTACGGCTGCCGGGTATGAGGAAGACACGGAGGCCGCGCTGGCCGGCCTGCTGGCGCGTGCAGGGTTCACCGGAGACCAGACGCAGGAGCTGCTTTGGAACCGCATCCGCTGGCCGCAGATGAGTCAGGAAGACGCTGACCGGCGCGAACTGAACAGCCTGCTGGTCGAACTGGAGCAGCGCCAGCTGTACTGCAACCGCGAGCAGCTGACGGAGATTGTGTTTTCACCGGTCCGCAGACCTGACGAGCGCTGGACGGAACGTCTGCAGTGGCTCCTGATGACGGACGGATTCGGGTTCCGGAGTCCGCTGTCCCGTGACGCAGCCGCCCGGGCGCTGACGATCCTGGCCAGTTACATGGGGCGGGAGGTGGCGGAACATATGGCTAGGGTGATTGTGTGGAACGACGCCGGAGCTGTGGCCGGTGCGTCTTCATTCCCTCACCTGCATGAGGAATAGAAAATTGCCAGAAAATACTTCTATTTACATATCAATTATTGCCATGGTAATTGCATCAACCGCAGTGCTGATCAGTATTCATACATGGAGAAGAGAGAAGAGATACAAGATAATATTTAAAAAGCTGAAGAATGGAGAGGAGCTGAATGACATGGAAAGTTTGCTCCTTCAGAAGCTTCGTAAACAGGCTCGAAAATCATTATTACGCATAAATAATATGACAAAATAGATGCTGAAACTGCCAGCCTGGAGTAAACCCTATGCAGATTAAACCAATTAAAACTGAACAGGACTATGAAGCCGCATTACGCGCTGTGGAGCCTATGTTTGATAACGAACCTCCTGCCGATACCCCGGAAGGAGATTTTTTTGAAATCATGTGCGTGTTGATTCATGAATACGAAAACAAACACTTTCCTGTCGAAGCCCCGGACCCGATTGAAGCTATTAAGTTCAGGATGGAACAGCAGGAACTGACGATAAAAGATCTTGAGCCGGCAATTGGAAAATCTAATCGGGTCTATGAAGTGCTTAACCGAAAACGTAATCTGACGCTGCCCATGATCAGAAAATTGCATTCAATGTTTGGCATTCCTTTAAAAAGCCTCGTTGGAGGATAAGCCGGGTTGAAATTTACGTGCTTAATAACCGCAGTGTATACAACCCGGGAGAATGAATAATGAAACGGAAGTTTTGCTCGCTGATCCTGTTCGTTGTGGCGTTTTCGACCAGTGCGAATTTCAGCGGCCGGATTGTGCGCGTGCTGGACGGGGATACCGTTGAGATACTTGAGCCAGGAAACCAACTGACGCGCATTCGTCTGGCCGGCATCGATGCGCCGGAAAAGAGACAGCCCTTCGGCCAGCGTTCCCGTCAGGAACTCTCATCGATGGTGGCCCAGCGGCATGTGACCGTCACCGGAAGTGATACGGATCGCTATGGACGTCTGCTCGGTACCGTGTGGCTTGGCGTGACGGATGTGAATGCCGAACAGATACGTAAAGGCCTGGCCTGGGCATACCGGTACCACGGAAAACCCGTCCGGCCAGACTACGCTGTTCTGGAGGCCGAAGCCCGCCGTCAGTCAGTCGGACTCTGGTCAGAACCGGGTCAGACAGAGCCCTGGCGCTGGCGTAGTCTGCATCAGGATGGGCTAAAAAAGAATAATGATTAAGGAGATTTCTGAATGACGTTAAAATTAACCGAAAGCAAGCTGGAAAACCTTGTTGATACTTTAAATGCCATCATATGCGGTGAGTTAAATATTACACGTGAGCAGCGTGAAAATATGGTCAGGACGGTTGCAATTCTGGGAGGGTTGACGGAACGGCAGCGCCTCATCACTGCGGAAAAAGAAGCTAAGAAGCAGGTAAAAGAAGAAAAGGAAAAAAAACCACGCCTTCCGGATGAAGTGTTTCCGCGTTCCGGAAAACCGTGGGTACAGGAGGACCTGGACCTTATTCATTCGATTATTGCTGATATTCCGGATGACAGAATCGACGATCATATACTCTGGCTGTCGAAGAAACTGCAGCGTACTCCTTATGCCATCACCATGAAAATTGTCAGTGAAGGCCGTATGAACGAGGAATGGTCTAAAGGCTGGAAGCCAGCCGCAAAATCTATTCGTGCGGATTTTGCTCTGGTCAGGGCAAAGACTTCATCAAACAATACAGATAATTAATGAACGTTCGTCACTCATATGAAATGAGTTGATAAAGTAACTAAAATTTATAACGTTAATATGAAAATTTTATCAGGAATTTTCCTGCTCAACTAAATATAATATTCATGCAGCCGATAATAAGAGTGTAAGAAAGGGGGCGGTGTGAACGATTTTCATATTTTAAGTATTTGTATTCAGAATAAGGATGTGGCAGGCGCAATGCGCGTGCTGCGTGATAAATCAGAATTTGCGGTGCGCAAGATTCTGGAGAAACTAAAGGCCAGGGTCACAACGCAAACCGGCAGGGCATTCTGGCATTATGTTCAGGGCTGGCTGTTAACCGCGTGTCGCCAGGGGAATCTACAGCATGAATCGTTCAGTACCCGACGTTCTTCCCACAATCCGGAACGCCAGCCAGCTCAGTCCCGCTGCTCTCGATATGGTCAAGCTTCTCGCACTTCTGGCCATGATTATCGACCACATCAATACGGTGTTTCTGTCGCCAGCCTGGCCGGTGATGTATGCGCTTGGCCGGATGGCCTTCCCCCTGTTCACGCTTATATGGGCGATGAACGTACAGCGCACCCCGGAACGACTGCAGAAGAGAGCCAGTCGCCTGTGGATCTGGGCAGTCATAACGCAGCCGGTGTTCAGCCTGGCCTTCCAGAATCAACAGCCCTGGTGGGCCCTGAACATTCTGTTCGTGTTTGCCGGCGTCACGCAGCTGCTTGCCCTGCAGTACCGGCACGGCCGGAAAGGAATACTCGCCGGATATCTGCTCCTGGCCCTCATGATTTGGCCACTGCAGCCGGCAAGCTACGGGCTGGCAGGAATAACGCTGGCCATCAGTATGGCAACGGTTTCTGGCAGCGATATACCCGGAGTGCAGCGGCTGGCAGCCATCATTGCCGTGCTGTCACTGATTTGTTTAAACGGGTTATCGCATCTCCTGGATATGCCCGCAGAAACATTATTACTGGCCACGCTGCCTACTCTGGCATTCCCCCTGGCAGTGGTTTCATTCTGCAGGCAAATCTGTCCGGAGGGCCGCAGGCGTTTCATGCCGCGTAATTTCTTTTATTATGCTTACGCCGGTCACCTGGGGATTATTGGTCTGGTACAGTATACTTTCGCCTGATTAGGGAGGACGTGATGGCTATCAGTGAGAAAGAGCTGCTTGAGGCAGGTTTCAGCAAGAACGAAGTGGACAATTTACAGGGCCGGCTTGCAGCAGGCGGAGGCACCATGCAGCATCTCATCAATGCGCTCTCACGGCGCTTCCGGGTGTCGGTATGGATCACTGTCGCGCTGGTTCTGGTTATGCTGGTCACCCTCATTGCCGGCAGCCGGACACACATTCTTTCCGGGGGCATGAGTTCCCTTGTAGTCCTGATCATTGCCTGGGTGACCTTCCCTCCTGTACTGGGCTGGAAAGCATTCCGCCTGCAGAAGACTATTTCCCGGAAGGCTCAATAGTCAGTAAATCAAGCGCCACTTTGGCTTTAACCCCCCATCCCGCAATTTTAAGCGCCATTGCGGGACGGGGGGTGCCGGATACTTTCCTGAAGAAATCGGGCCGGGTCCAGTACCACAGCCGTTGTGCTTCGGGTTTCAGCCTCAGGCCATACGCGCCGTAGACTTCGCTGAAGAGTGTGACAGCCTTATACGTCCCCAGCCCCTGCTGCCGGCTGAAGCCCAGAAATTCAGCGATCTCCATCGAGCCGTCAGCGAATATTCCCTCCGTCTGCTTATCACCGAGGAGGTTGTGCGCGGCTTCCCGTGAAATCGTGTTAAAGCCATTTACGACAATCACCGCGCCGGCCACCACGCCCACCGGCGTCATTGAGGACATCATGACGATCCCACCAAAGATGGCCGCACCGGCCACCACGATGTCGACCGCTGAAATGATGTAACCCACAATTTTATTCTCATCCCGGACAACCTTCACCTCGGCATAGAGTTTTGCATAGCCGGTTCTGAGCGATCGGGACTGCTCCAGCAGGCTGGTATTTTCAGCCCGTAAGGCCCGCAGACAGGCCATACAGTCATCATCCGTTTTCGCCCGGCGTGCGGCCTCAAACTGGGCCATGATGAATGCCCTGATCTCATCCACAAACTGAATCCGGATGAAACCATCCTGGAGATGCATAGCCGCCACCGTGTTGGCCGTATTCACCAGTTTCCTGGCCTCCAGGTTGATCATGGTTTCGGCCCAGGCACGGGGATTCTGGCCGGGTAAAAGCAACGTGTCCATTTTATCGCCTCGCTTATCTGTTTCTGAAAGAATATTCCCGAAACGAGTTTTGACAACAAAAAATGGGCACGCTGTCCTGCAGAACTCACTGATGCCGCATCGCGGCATGGAGGCGCCAGCTGAGGCCAGACAGGGAGAGAATGCCGACGGGCGCCGTGACCGGCGTAAGCCGCTGCGGTTTGAAAGGTTCTGCCTGTCCCATCCCTTACCCTGCAGAGCCATACCCGTTAACCGCCACGCCTGGTAGTGACGTGCGCGGTCGGAGTGAGCACGTCGAGGCCAGAGGCCGCTGACGGGCTGTATCTCCGCGTTAGCGCCGTGAGGCGCTTACGAGCGTGTACAGAGGGCTTGCCGCGACGCTAACTGCAGCAGCTCTTACTTCTAGTTACAACATCCCTCTTAAAGCGAGGGTGTTCCGGCCCTTCGGGCCGGGGCGGCGTCGGTTTAGCAGGGGGCAGGTATTTATGCGGTGTCTGGTTCTGGCGAGAACGGGGCCCGGCGCCTGCGACGGGAGGTACTTTTGATTTCCTTCTGAGCGCGCGGCCGTGAGGCCGCTGCATGCGAAGGCATTTTACGTTATCCACAGAGTGGCCGAAGACAAAGATCCACTCTGGAATGTAATGAACAGAGAGATAGAAAACGTGAGGTAAGATTGTTTTGCGGAATGTCTTTTATTCATTTCCGGGTTACTTCACTTATTCGTTTGCGGATTTCTGTGAAAAAAAAAGAGACAGTGGCCACTGCGGGCCATAACGACCGGTAGAACGTCATGGTGACCGGAAGAAGAAAGGAGTGAAGGATGAAAAATGAGCAGAATGGCCGAAAAAAACCAGCACGAAAAGCCCCGGCAAGGGGCCTGTAAACAGGAAGACTGTTGTGTCGTCTGTGACTAGTCCGGTGGAGAAAGCGCCAGATCCAGCTGGTAAAGATGTGCTGGATGGCCAGCGCCTTCAGGCGCTCAGATGTGCACCAGTACGCTTCGTCAGGCGGCATGGTGCGATAAATCCATTCAGACATTGCATGGAGTCGTTCATCTGCCGGCAGCTTAATCAGGTTGTTGGCACATTTACGCTCCGCGCCTTTTTTGCGGCGGTAAACGAGAGCCTCCTGACGCTTACGGCCAGACCAGCATTTCCGCGCAGAGTGGGCCTGAACATCATCATGTTCGCTCATCACCCCTTCCCGGATCAGCTGCTCACGCTCGGCGCTCTGACGGAGCTTCTTCTCCTGTTCTTTAAACAGCTTGTCCATATCGACGCCCAGCATCTGGAATCCCACAGGGGTGATATAGACATACGTTGGCAGCCAGGTACGGGATTCACGATCCCAGGCGCGTTCTTCCGCGAGACCCAGAACGCCAAACCGTACCTGTTCCTCAATAAGCCGTGAAAGGCGTGACACCGTCACCTCCGTTTCAGGAATGACATTGCCTTTTGCGTCCTTTGCACTGAGTTCTTTTGCAAGACGGGAGATACACATGCCGACGGTATGCTTGCCGGCATCACAGAAGCTGATGAGCACTGGCCAGAGCGCATCGAGCAGGCGCTGACGTTCTGGACGGAAGCCATATTTACGTCCCGCCTTACGGCGGCCGGCGACATAGAGAGGGTGACGAGAAACATGCATGCGCAGGCTGACCTGCCCGGTTTCTTTGTCTTTTTTCACCAGGCGATTGTAGGCATGCCCGAGCTGTCCGGAGAGCTTTTTATAATGCTCCGGGCGATACCAGGCCGGGTTCTCACATTTGGCTTTTGTGGAATGCTCACCGCGTTTGCGGCGGGTCAGTTTTTTGACCGGTGCAATGAGGAAATTATCCTGAGTGCCGGCATCGACATTCTGCCAGAAACGGGTTAGCTCATCTTTCGGTAGATCTGACCAGTGAACAGAAATCTGATTGTCATTCACGGCGGCCTGTTCTTATGGCGGCCGGGTGTTGTTTTCTATGGTGCATGCGTTATAATCCTTCACAGGCAACGCGCCTGCTTTTGGACCCCCTGATACCTGTGTCTTCCGCCAAGATGATGACAGTTATCGGGGGGTTTGTGCATTCAGGCTCCGGGAAATCCCGTAACCTGCTCCTGAACGTTTTACTGGACACGTCCTGTCCTTGTTTGTTTCCGGAAGTCCGCATTTCTTCCGTAAAACCACCTTCTGCCACCCGTCTGCCTCACCACAAAGCAGTCAAACCGTCAGTTTGAGTTAGGTCACAAAAGTAATCTGAATCAACAATCTGTCCCACCACAAGACGATCGCTGACGATCCGAATACTACCTTCTCGTCAGTAATTTTTCCAGATGTTAGACCAGATAACCGTCCATAGTTTGCATGCTAATTGTCCTTAAGGGACTATAACCGGCAGCGCTCGCCGCAGTATCAGGCCGGGAGGCCTGATCGAGGAAGCGCAGGAGAACGGAACGGGAAGATGGCATTTACGCGCGGAATCTGAAGATCAGTCTCTGGCGGGAGACAATCTACAGGATCGGGGTCACTGTGCGCGTGAGGCTTTCCGGATTGCTGCCTGGAGTCTTTCAGCGGTAACGGCTTCCGGGAAAACCGTGATGGTGTCGGGAGTCGCCCCGCTAACGGGCATGACGATGAGCCCCGGCGTTCCGGTGAGTCCAAGCGCCTCTGCCAGGTTACTGTTTTTCTCAAGGGACGCGGTATGGTCGCCAGGAGCTGGGGCGGCCAGTCCCGCCTTCGCCGCTGCCCCGTGAATATCCTGCGCCGTCAGTTTGCCTTCATTATGACCGGTGGCGTAGATGGCATTGTGATAAGTGACATAGGCCTGCGGCCCTTTCTGTTGCCAGACCGTCAGCCCCTGCTGTGCAGCCTGAAGTGAAGCTTCCCAGCGACCACCAAATATTGGCCACTCCTTAAAGAGGTAGCGGACGTCCGGCTGCGCTTTCATGACCTTCTCCAGCTCCGGCGCGAAGCGGCTGCAGAACACGCACTGGTAATCAAAGAATTCAATCACAGCGACCTTTGCATTATCAGGCCCGTAAGCCGGGGTGTCCGGATCATGCAGAAGGTTCGCCTGATTCTCCATCACGCTGAGTGCAAACATCTTCTGCTTACGTGTCTCCTGCTGTTCCTGCAGCTTACGACTGACCGTCACCAGTATCTCCGGGTGCGACACCAGGTAGTCAGCAGCGATTTCGCCGATACGTGCCTCCTGCTCCGGGCTGAATAAGGGCTGAGGGGCCGAAGCGTGTGCCATTGAAATAAAGCCAATGTATGTTGTAACTATTAATGCTGCTAATTTGTTTGCTTTCATAGCCTGATTCTCATGATTAAAAGGGGGATTAACGTTCTTTCTGAATGGTTCGGGTGAGGGTCTGTTCTTCACGCTCCGGCATGCGGCCGCGTTCAGTATTTTCTGCCGCCCTGAGCATGTCTCGTTCAGCGTTTGCCAGATCTGCAATCACACGCGATGCCCGCGACTGTTCACCAGCGGTCTTGTCAGCACCTTCCAGCTCGCTTCTGACGCCTGCAGCGGCTTTTATTTCCTGTCCATCGGTGTTTTCCTCACCTCTGACCCTGGCGATCACATCCGCATCCGGGTTGAGTGGTTCCGGTTTACGCGGGTTAATGTCTTCCGGTTTCAGTCTGATCAACTCTTCCTGTGGAACTTCCGCCAGCAACGACTCCGGCTGCCTGCTCCGTCCGGCTTCTTCATTGCGAACCTGGTCTGCCAGCATTTGCTCGCGCAGCTGCTGTACGTTCTGTTCGTCCGTCAGCGTGGAGACAATACCCGGCGACACATCCTGTTTTGTCCCACCGCTTACCTTAAGCAGCCATGCTGAAGGCGGTTCATCACCGGTCTGCCAGACCACGCCGTCCTTTGGATGATTTCGTACTGCATCGAGTGCAGCCGTCAGGTCGCTGGCCACAATCGTGTTTCCGGACTGACTCCGCTGCAGCACGGCGCCACGGGCACGCTCTGTCATGACCATTCGTGTCTCCCCCTGAGTCATCCGTCCTTCCGGGCTGGAAACCAGGGAAACCAGGGCCAGGCCCGCACTCCTGCCATTGTTGTCATACACCGGCAGCGCCAGCGCCGGTTCAGGAAAGCGCCGGGTGGCCGGGATGATTTTTGCCGTCAGTGACGCATCCTGCATGCCCTGATGGCGCACCCAGGCGCGACCGATGGCCGTTTTATTCACCGGCTGCCCCATTGCCCAGATGGCTTTCGCCTGTTTGCGCTGCGTTTCCGGTGCCAGCGCATCGTGCGCAGTTTTGATATCACGCTCCGGTGTTTTTACCGCCTTAACCCAGTCCGCTTTCCCGTCGGTGTATATCTGGACGTGCTCTTTCACGCGTGAGGCTGAAATGTAGAAGGCACGACGGGAAGCCAGTGCCTTACGTCCGTCTTTCGTGCCCTCAAGCGCAATGACATAATCACTGCTGGCCCCCTGTGCGCCGTAGCCGGTGACGGCCCAGCCGTAGTCGATATGCTGCTGCGCCCGGACCTTCTCCGGATTGATGGTGACGCGACCGTTCTCCCCTTTCAGACGGATATTCCCCTCCTCGCTGACCGACTCCACCGTATAGCGCTGGTTGGCCATCTGCCCCTGTTCGCGATCGGTCGCCGTGAACTTAAGCAGATCGCCGGAACGGACTTCCATCTCGCTGCGGCGAAACAGCTGCACGTCACCGGTGATCAGCTCCTTCGGTGAAATCAGAGCAATCTTCCCTTCCTCATCACGTACCGTCACCGTTCTGCCGTTACGGTCAACAGCCACCACATCCTGGTAGCGGTCACCGCGTTTAACCACCATCCCTGCTTCCCAGGCCTCTGTTTTGTTGAACTCATGGCGCGTATGGGTGATTTTATCGAGCACAGGCACCTTAATGGCCTTCTCCCCCAGTTCTCCCCGCGCTGCAAGCGCGGCATGAATGCCGGCATTTATCGCTTTACGGTCGGCGTTCAGCTGCGCAATGATGAGCGTACGGGACCGCGCCTCCGGCGTGCGGTCCTTCCAGTCCGCCACGATGTCGTTAACAGGCGTCTCCGTTTCCTGAATCGCACTTTCCGGAAGCGCGGCTGAAGCGCTACGCGCCACGCGGTCAGCCGGCTGGGTTTCAATGCGCTGCAGGGCCGCATCGATCCGGTTATCAATGATGTCGTGGACAGCGCCGCGCAGCTGCAGGTCTTTCTGGCGGACGATTTGCTTCATGATGGCCACATCCATCGGGCTGCGCTCCTGCATCAGCTTAAAGGGCGCGCCCACGTCGACCGCTTCAAACTGGTCGATATCCCCCATCGAGACCGCGCGACCACCGCCGCTGGCAATGGCCTGGAACAGCGCCGCCGTATCCTGGTTGCCTGCCATTGATGATTCATCGATAAGAAACACCTGGCCTTTATAGTCAGGTTTCCCGCCTGCGGCCGTCACCTGGTCATGCTCAACGACAAAAGATTTGATGGTCTGCGCCCGTACACCGACGTCGCTCATTTCTTTCACCGCCTGGTGCGTAGGAGCAAGCCCCGTCATCACCGGACGAACGTCCGCCGGCAGGGTCTCCAGTGCAGATATCACCGCCTTCAGCTGCGTGGTTTTCCCCACGCCGGCATAGCCCTGAATCCCGATAAACTGATCGGTGGTACCCAGCACCAGGGTGGTCGCCTTTTTCTGGCCATCAGTGAGTCCGTTCAGCACGGCCTCCGGTACCTGTTCCAGCAACGGCTGCTGCGTACCTTTCCCTTCCTCCACCACGCGCAGAATGGCTTTCTCCATCTCCCAGGTGGACCGGGACACCAGTACCGGCTCTCCCCCTGCGGATACGGATAACAGCTCGCCATTTTTAATCATCGCCCCAATTTCATTCCCGATGGCTTCGAGGTCGGGATGATATTTCTGCGCTTCCGTCGCCAGCTTAAGCTCGCTGATCGCCACGGTGCGCTGGTCGTTAATGGCACGCCACACGGCCAGACCCGCGTCCGTCCGGACGCTGTCATGTAGTGAATCAACCGCCTGACTGACGTCCTGGTGACCGCTCAGGTTTCTGACCAGCTGCACGGGAGAGGCATTGGTCTTCATACGCTGCAGCCGGGCTTCCGCCCGGTCCTGCACTTCGGCGGTGAACACTTCCGCCCGGTGGCCACTCTGTGCCAGCGAGTTCATGGTCTGGGTCGATATATCGCGGCTGTTCAGCGCGGCCAGCACCACGCCGGTGTCGTTATCCCGGCCGCCCGGCGCCGTCACGTAAGCATGTGACAGATAGAGCGGCTGGTCTTTTGGCAGCGTCAGGGTGTCTTCCCCCCGTTTCACCTCAATCCCCTTTTCACTTATCCCGGTCACCTCAAGACGATCTTTGGCCTTCAGGCTGTGCTCGCGGTCACCCGCCACGGCCAGCAGTTTTTCGCCGGTGGCCACGCTGAGGGTTTCACGGCTGAAGAGACGCCAGTCAGCGCTGATATCGCCGATTTTCATCCGGGTCAGCACGCCATCCCCGTCGATGAGAGAGAGGACTCGCGTGTCCTCATGCACCCGGTCAATCACATAGGACTTACGCTCTTTTGCGTCCGTGCGATCTTCAAGCACCATGCCGGAACGGTATGAACCGGGCATGCGGCGCGTTTTGCTGTCGAGCCAGACCGGCTGCCGGGCCTCTATCTCCACGCCGTCGCGCCCCAGCTGTCCTGCGTTCTGCAGCGCCTCACGTACCAGGCCCGTCAGCTGCGCCTGTTCACGTTTTCCGACCACGACGGCGGTGACGTTATCAGTTCCTCCGCTCAGCTCTGCAAACCGGTTGGCCAGCGCCTCGTAACGGTCGCGTTTGTTCGGAATACTGACCACTTCGGCCTCCAGCCCGGGCGCAGGCTCCGTGCGGCGGGAGCGGGCAACCCCCGCAGACTCCAGCACGGACATGGCGTTACCGTTCGCCTGCCGTCCGGCACTGTCGAGAAAGACCAGCTGTGCGTCCTGCGCGCGCGCTTCGCCCAGCAGAACCAGCGTCTCCTTTAGCCCCAGACGCTCTGCCCCTTCGATAATCAGCGTGCTCTGAGGTTTAAGGTGGAAATCACCGCTCAGAACATGCTGCCGGCTGATAATCCGTTCACGCAAATCGTCGGATTTCGCCAGCGAAATGGCGCGCTCGGCAGAGCTGGCCAGCACCTGCACGTCACGACCGTTCGCGCCGGCAATACCGGCCAGCTGCGCGGTCAGCTCACGGATGCCCGCCACGCCTGACGGGGCATTCATCAGAACCAGGGCGTCCTTCTCCACAACTTCAAGCGCCGCCGGCGCGTACTGCGCCGGGCGGGTGAAACTGACGACTTTTGTGGATTTGAGATGTTCCTGACTCAGCGCCTGGATCGAGAGTTCATCCAGCAGGTGAATACGCGAGGTGAAAACCCCTTTCTCACTGTCCAGCGGCACAATCATGCCGTCCTTCAGCGCCGCATCGATGGCCACACGAATTTCCTGAATCTCCGGCAGCTGTTCGCTCAGCTCAGCGGTGGTCATCATCAGCTCGCCAAAGGTGAAGCGCGTTTTACTGTCGCTGAGCTGCGAGATGGCCAGCCGGACAGCCTCAGTCAGTTCCGGGCGGGGTATTTCAGTGTCCAGCTGCGCTGCAGGAAAGCTCCTGGTCGCCGGCGTCTTTTCGGGAACGGTCTGTGCCGGCTGACTCAGCGTGTCAGTCTGCTGTGATACTGGCTGACGGGACAGGCTCTCACGTTCTGCGGGTTGAGCAGGTGTATCGACGCTCTTTTCTGCCCTGGACGACGTCTGTTCAGGCCCGGCAGGAACCGGTTTAGCCTGGTGTTCTCGCTCCGGCTGAGTCGCGGTCTCACGAAGACCTGCATCACGCGGCACCACGCTCTCCTGATACGCCTTCAGGTCAAATCCCTTCTCCTTCATCTGGCCCAGCCAGCGCTCCATCAGGCGCATCCGCGAAGGGTCAACTTTCGCCCTGCGGGTGTCTTTGGCGGCCACATCCCGGCTGCGCAGCGTGGCTTCAGCCCCCACGGCACCTCTGATTTCCCGGCCACGGGAGGAATATTCATCCACAACTTCATCCGGTATTGCCTTAATCTCCCACATGCCGTGTTTGCCGACCTCTTTCACTTCGTGGCCGAGTGATTCAACCCGCTCGCGCAGCGCGCTGCGATAAATTTTCCCGAGCGTGACCTGGTGCTTCATGACAGTCTCGATAAAGCCGGCGTTATGGATATAGTCCGTGGCCAGGGCTTTCCATTTGCCCTCATACTCCGTCATATTGGCAACCAGGAGATGAGTGTGTATCAGCGGGTCGAGGTTACGTGACGTGTCATGCGTGTAGGCGGCCGCGACCATCTTGCCGGTGTGTACGATGGACGTAACACCGTCTTTGGTGTTCCGGGCCGAGATGAGCTTCTCCACATAGCCGGCCGCCACGCGGACGGCGTGGTAGTGTGCTTCCAGCATTTCTTTATCGTTCCCGATAAGTGCCAGAATGGACACGCTCTTTGGAGCGGAAAAGGTCAGGTCATGGCCCGGACGGTGGACGTGCTGTCCGTTAACCTCTTTACCCAGCCGTGAGCCGTCCGGCAGACGGCCCTCGAGCACGGCCGTCAGATCATCGCCACGGACATTGCCCTCCAGGCCCAGCTCTTTTGCACCCTCTCCCATCCAGAGGCTCTGCAGGCTGCCCAGAAAATAGTAGTTATCGGAATTGCTGTAGTAGCCTGCAGCCTCACCGGCTGACGCTACTGGGGCGACTGACATCATAGGTCATGCTCTCTCTCGTAATAGTGATGGTCGTTTTCGTCGTAACCCGGGTCGTCCGCGTGACGGTGAAGTAAAATGTTCTCTTCTTCCTGCGCCAGCTGCCGGTGGGTGTTGTGGGCTTCATCCTGGGATTGCGGTGTCACTGACTTCCCTGCCGTCGTCAGACTCAGGCCGCCGTCAGGCAGTGCCGTCACCTTCATATCCAGGTTCATTGATTCGCCCGCATTCTCGCTGGCCTGATCTTCGCCTCCGCCTGAGGTGGCTCCGGTATTGAGCCGCCGTTTCAGCATCCCCAGTGCACCGGCCGCAGCAGGCTCGGGGGGAGCATCCAGCTGGGTTCTGCTGCGGATTTTTTGCAGTGCTGCAGGTATTTCCGGATTAAGGGGCGAAATCTCTTTTTGACGATTTACTGAAGGAGGAGAAGACCTAAGAGAAACGACGTTGTCTTTTTTGTCTTCGGTGACAGGGTCTGTCACCGTGCTGTGATTTTCAGTTACTACTTCCGGGATCACTGGCGCTGTTCGCGATGTGACGGGCTCCCTTGATGGTACCGGCCTCAGTTCAGGGGCTGTGCTGCGCGAGGGTTTCGGTTCCTCCATTCGAGTACGAGCCACTTTTTCGACGGCCGGTGTTGCCGGTGATCCGGATGCCCCTGCAGATGAAACCGAAGCAGGCCTGTCAGTTGCAGATGAAACCGAAGCAGGCCTGTCAGTTGCAGATGACATCTCGCTTCCCTTCTCCAGCACTTCTTCACCGGTCGGGAACGTCAGACCGGCAGCTACCGCTGCGCGCTCATTCTCCTGAATTACCCTCTCCAGCTCCGGGCTGAGCGCATCGCGGATATTGCGCTCGATAAGGCCTGCCTGCCGTTTATTCGGCGCGCGATATTTCAGCTTCAGACGGACGACCGGATACTCACCAGGGAGGCGCACGTAGAAGTTGAGGTTTGGCAGACGCATGATCTGCTCGTAATCGACAATGGGGTTATTGACCTCGTCCTTACCGAGGGACACACCGTCACGCACCTGGTCCAGACCGTAGCTGTTCTGCTCACGGATTTTGCGCTTACGCTGATTGCCCAGCTCCTCTTCCACCACTTTGGCCATCTCAGCGCTCGGAGAACGTCCGTACATACGGGTGTTCATCAGGTCAAAGATGCTTTTGGCCAGCTCGCGGCCGTAGACGTGAACCAGCTGCGCCATGTTCTGCATGCCCAGCACGAAACAGCCGCCAAATTTACGCGCCTCGGCAAGCGTCTCGGCCAGCTCGGGTATTCGCTGCAGGCTGGGAGCTTCATCGATAATGAACCATACGCGGCGGTCGCTGTTCTCCCCCATGCTCTGCAGCATCAGTGTGGCCAGAGATACCCACAGCGAGATAAGCGGGCGTACACTTTTGCGGTGACGTGCCTGGGTTGAAATAAACAGCCAGCTGCTGTCATAGCGCTCCTGCGTCATCCACTCGCGGATGGTGAACGGCGGCTTGGTGCCGTCATCCAGCCCCTGCAGATAGCGAAGGGCTTTAGCGTAGTTGGTTACTACCGAGCGAATGGAAATGGCCGTTTTCTCGATCTTCTCCTCAACCAGGTTGGCTGAGGGCGTGTTGGCCAGATAGTCACGCAGATTTTTCATGCTGAGGGACAGCAGGGTTTTGAGGAACTTCTCAATGCTGCGTTCCGGGTCAGTCGACATACGAATTGCGAGGTCGGCATAAATGGTACGCGAGCTGGATACCCAGAACGGATCGGACTCCCCTTCAACCGGGATGAGGCTGGCAGCCAGGTTGTCGTAATCTACCGCGTCGACGCACTCGCCCCACATCTGCCAGTTGGCACAGCGCTCGTCGTGTGCGTTAAGGATGATATCGGTAGACGGGTTATAGTGAGTTTCTGTGAAAGTACAGCCGGAGTCGTAGATGATGGCCCGGTCACCACGTTTGCGGATGTAGTCGAGTAACCAGCGTATCAGCGTCGACTTCCCCACCCCGATAGTGCCATGCATCAGGAAATTGAGTACCTCCGCCATCCTGACCATATGCAAATCACCCACGCGCAGGTCAGAGAACTCACCGTTTTTACGCAGCAGCTTATTCACTTCGGCAGGCTTGTCAGTCAACTGCATCCCGGAAATGTATTCGTCTTCACTTTCCTTTCTGCCGATATTCGCGATAAACCAGGTCACGGCGATAAACACCACCATACTGAACAGCCCGCTGGCACCGGCTGCCCACTGCAGCTCACGCAGGCACTGGTCGCCCATCGCCTGCATGTACGGGTCGGTATAAATCTGCGGCAGGGTCATTTTCAGCACCATTGCCGTCTCGGTAGGCGCATACCAGTAGTGAACGTCGTAGATTTTTGGCGTTCCCGATGCCGGCATCAGGTCGATAAAGCTGCTGTTGATACTGGCAAACCACCACAGGGAACCGTTATCCAGGGCTTCCTGAGGGATTCGCCAGAGAAAGATGGCGGTAGTCAGTACGGCGAACAGGATGAAGATCCAGAATCCTATCCAGTTGTTCACCTGAATGAACATGCGCCAGCGGTAGGCGGTCATCTGCCCGCCCTGGGTGAGGTTTTTTCCTGCGAAGCTCATAGAGTGTTGTCCGGCCGTTATCGCATCACCTGCGCGGTGATGTGTGTTATCAGAGAAGAAACGTTGAAAAGGGTGATTAAAAAATGTGGTACCGCATGGGGGTTAATCGTCAGGTTATTACATCTGACTCAGTTCATACCTGGCCTGCTGACATCCGTCCTCCCAGTCCTGTTTATTAATGCATTCAGCCATAGAACAGACTGAAGAGGCCACGTCCCTATAAACCGCTGAATGCCACTCCCGGGACTCCAGACCATAAAGGGTAAATTCATAGCCAGCCCAGAAAGCAACAATGGTCATTCCCTGCCCCTCAGGAAGTGAACCAAATACATTAATCCAGGCCTTCGCCACCATCAGCTCGCTTTCCAGATGGATAAGAGACCAGAATTCAGCTGAGTACTCTGCACGTTCATTTCTCTGACGCATCATGATGGACGAACTCCTTTGAAATTAAGGACGCAACGCTCGCCGCAGACATGGCTGCGCCTGGCGCAGTTATGCGAGGAAGCGTAATTACTGGTAACTGACAGAAAGCACTAACGCACCCTGCTCGAAGTGAACTCGGTCTGGTGTCAGTTGGAAAGGAGAGGTAATAATTACCGCACTGAGATGTGGGATATCTTTTCAGTGCGGTTTTAATGATAACGAGCTATTAGCTCACTATTGTTGCAGGCGGCTCAACCACCAACAGTAAACCCTTTCGCCTGCATGCAGTTGCGCCATGTTGAACCCGGCTTACCGTTATCAAGAGACGTGGACTCAACGTAAGGGAATCCCTTGATAAGATGGGTTTCCTGAGAAGAATCACCAACCCGAACAATGGTGGCTTCATCTTTCATGATTGACGTTAACTTCGTTGTACCCGCTTTATTTTTTGAAGCGGTGAGCACCTGATCAGAGCACTGGCGTGCAGCTGTCATTTCTGGTTCTTCCGGGGTAGATTTTGGGGAGGAACATCCAGTGAGTACAGCCACAACCAGTGATAAACACACAATTCCTGCTTTTTTCATGCTGATTCCTTATTTTGGTAAACGGGCGGTCTTTGACCGCCAATGCAATTACATAATGCCGGCGATGGATTTGGCCAGCTGTGCTTCCAGAACTGGCTTAGCCTCTTCAAACTTGAGGTTCACCTTGTTGGCATTGGAAACCACACGGGTCTGATATTTAGCGCGGTTGCCCTGCTCGGTGCTAGTCTGCACTTTCACGCCTGATGTTCCCTGCTTCAGAGCTGCAATGTTATCAGTGGTAACGGTAGCCTTGCTGCGCTCGGAAATTTGCAGATCGGTCACCATCGTGTAGTTCACGTCTTCAACCATTGCATCTGCAGCCATACCAATCAGGCCACTGGCCAGCCCTACACCCAGCGTTGCGCCAGCTGACGACGAGTTATACGCCGTAATACCCGCGCCGAGTGCCGCTCCCATTGCCGCACCTTCATACCCGGTCTTGAGGAAGCCCTGTGCATCACGCAGATCCATTTTTTCGGCTTTCAGCACGTTTGCCTGAATCCAGTAGTAGGCCGTATCCGGAGAACTGGAGACGCGGTAGCCTTTGGCGGCCAGTTCATTTGTAATTTGTGCCTGCAGGCCTGACATGTCCTTGTCAGATGTATTGCGGATCTGCAAATAAACTGTCTTCTCTGATGATGGCTCCAGCCAGATGGTTTCACTCATCTGAGTTTTGACATCGAGATTACGTTTCTTCACCGCAGTGGACATAGCACCACAACCGGACAGAGCGAGAGTTGAAGCGATCAGACCTACAACGGCCAATTGTTTTAATTTCATGAACTCATCCTGTGCATAGAAAAACGTCCCCGTTAGCGAGATATAGCTAACAGAGACGTTATCGGCTGATCTGAAAGGAAATTTAGCTTAAACAGATGGTCTAACTTAGATAACTACAATAATTAAGGGGGGCATTGCCCCCTTATTTCAGTATCCCCGGTTAGGGTCATATGTATTTGAAGATTCGTTGAAGTTTGTTCCCCAACTGTTTCCATGTATATCAAGGCCAGAGATGCCGCCAACCATTGGCATTCCTGACGAAGGGTTTATAGCAATCCCTTGATTGATATCCGTATGACTCGGACCGAAATTGATAGGTAGAACAGATGAGTTTGTGTCTAGCCCTGAATATTGGCTCGATGAAAACTCAGCCAATGCCATTCCCTTGCCAGACATACTTGTTTGATATCTAACGGCCTCTTCATCTGATAGTCTATACGCTTTACTCCCGCGTATTTCAAAGATATTGCCTGTATCTTTATCCTTCAAGAGGTTTAACCCCTTCCTTCCTGCCCCAAATAACACGGCGGAAAGAACCATAACTGTGGACATCGACAGATATAGATATATTGAATTTTCCCAAAGGAAATAGAGGCATATTACTTGCGCTAGAATTGAAGTAAGCAAGCGAGGAAAGAGCGAGGCGATTGAAACGCCACTGCCACTCTTATCCGCTTTTTTAAGAAGATAGAACAATGGTAAGGATATCAATGTACCTAACACGTACATCCCTGCCAATGCAATCCAATCCTCACTGTAATACCTGTTATGGTTAGGCATCACATCATGAATGATTGGAATAGCAGCATATATACTAAATACAGGAATGTACGAAATTCTGCATAGATTAGCCTTTAGCATTTATCCTCCTAGCCGGCCCTTTTCCTCAATTCCAGCAATTGCTCTTCTAACTTCCTTTTTTCAGCACTGTCTATAACTGGCGTTTGCTGGTCAATTTCTGCTTCTTTTCGTTGAATTTTGAAATTACCGGTTGCGTTTAAATTCTCTCCTTTCAGGATATCACTGGATGCCTGAACAGTGGATTGTTTTTTATCAATTTCCCCAGCAGATTCGTTGATTTTATGCTCATTTTCAGATCTTTGTTCCGCCACTCGGCGCTGTAACTCATTCTGTGGACCAAAACCCTGACCTGACTGTTCATGAAGTTTTGCCTGGTTTTCTTTGAAAGACGCCTGCATAGCATTACCCTGAACCCGCTGCTCCTCAATATTCATGGTTACATGGCTATGACTCATTTCGTCCCCGTGGCCTGCTGCTTCCCCTTGTTCGCGTAAGGTCCCGGATTGGCGTAATTCCTGCTGCATCCCAGCGCTGGAGTCAGAGCGTTGCCTTTCAGCCGAATGTCTTCCGGTATCATGGGCACTGGATTTAATGGAGAGGCTATCCTGTTCGCTTCTGTGAGTGCCTGACTGGATTTGGGAGCTTTGTTCCTGTCTGCCGTAGTCAGAACGTACTTCGTTATGTCTGATTTCCCGTTGACCGGCTAAGTTCTCACTGTCCGTTTGATTTTGCGCTAACAATGATGACTCATGGCTACCCGAAGCAGAACCGCCTGTTCTCACAGACACGCTTCCCCCTCCAGATGAAACCTGTCCACCGTAAGTGCCCGCATATTCCGTCACCTGAGACGCTCCGTCTGTATGCTGGTTCCCCGTGTCGTTCGAATTATAAGAGCCACTCTCGACAGGACTGTAACGTATACCTCCATCATTACCTGCCGGGCCTGATCCTTGCTGACTGCCGTGGGCTGGCTGAACCACGTGCTCACCACTGAATGCTGCATGCTCATTACCGCTTTTAAGATCCGCTCTCCCCTGCTGATAGTCGCCCATAATTTCAGGTTTAAGACGCTCATTAACGAATTCCATTGCCGCTTCGCGCGCCGACGGCGCACTTGTCAGCATGGACTGAGCCTTATCACCGTATTTATTAGCCGCCCAGTCCACAAACTCCTGCGTATAGTTCGTATCAAGGCTTGCACTCTGGTTCTGCGCAACGGTGGCCATCCGGCTGAATTCGTTACTCTGTGTAGAACTGGTGGTGTACTGATGGTACTGGCTTTCAGCATCATTGAGCGTTGCGGCCAGCTGCTGAACATTGCTGCTTGCAGCATTCTCAGAATGATTCGCGCCATCGGTGATACGGCTACTTTTAACCATATCCATACCCTGGCGGAAGTCATTAACTGCCTGGCCATTCTGATCATGTCGCATATCTTGCGAATGGGAATCTGAATTCTGAATTCCTCTGGAGCTGCCCGTCGAATGCCGCAAATCGCCTGCAATACTTCCTTCAGCACCAAACTTAACAACGCCCAGATTAAGTCCCCCTCCGGCCGTCCCTTTAATGCCTGCAGACACAGACCCCTGATTACTGATATCCATCAGTTTGTTATAGGCTTCCTGTGTCGAGATGTTGTTTGCTTTCGCATAACTTTCAGCGGCAGACAGCATCATGCCAGCCCCGCGTGTTGCATTAGTGGCCTGGCTGTTTTCACTGCCTTTAATCAGGCTGTCGCTGGTACCGGTCTGATTAGAAAGCTGGGAGAGCTGTGACCAGCCACTGGTAACGCTGTGGTTGTAGCCATCGAGAGCAGTCTGCGCCTGTACCTGCGACTGACGGGCAGACTCCTGGAATCCACTGCTGGCCAGCTGGCTGAGCTTCATGTTCACCGGCAGACTCGACATTGCACCCGAGCCGTCGATAACCGTATGGCCACCGGCCGTTTGAGTCTGCGTGGAGCCGTTATCAGCCTGCCACGTCTGCTGGCCCTGACGCTGCATCAGGTTGGTATCCATCTTGTTCTGGCTGACATTGTCCATCGACATGTTGTTAAACGACCAGTTACCGTCCGCTGTGGTCGCTGCCACGCTGGCTGAGGTGAACGCTCCCGAACTGAGCACACTGCCTGCAACCTGAGAGCCCATCGCCGCAGCACCTTTAGTCAGATAGAACGACAGCACCGGAATGGAAAGGGACAGATACCCTGCCAGATTCGCCACGTCCGAATGCTGCAGTGCAACCACATCCTTGTTGGCCAGCACCAGGGGCGTGCCCCCGGACTGACTCTGCAGCCAGTAGTTGGCGGCATAATTAAGAATGGCGAACATAACCGGCCACATCTGGAAATAGATAAACCCGGAAACGTATATTTTTAGTGTGTTCAGGCCAAACATAGTGTGATTTGACGCGGCCAGCGCAATCATCAGAGGGAACAGGCACACCAGGATAAGCATCAGCAGGGACTGTGCAAACGGCAGAGTGCGGGTCGCCAGCTCGTTGCCTGCAGCCCAGGCGAGACGCTGTTTGGTGGCCGCGTTCTCGGTGGCCAGATTAAGCAGGTTAGCCGTGTCGGACGAGCGAGCGGCAAACCCCTTGATCCCCTGCCGTACTGCACTGTTCGTGATGTTGTTCTTCATGATCTGCGCAGCAGTCATACCACCGGAATAAAAATATCCGTAGCTTTCCCCCATAGAGTTGGCCAGAAGTGTCGCGCCATTCAGCTTGTTGCCGAAGACCTTTCTCGTCAGCCAGGTGAACGTCGCACTGCCTGGGTTGACGTCGGTATTCGCCAGCTTCTGGATTTCCGTAGCGGCCTGCTGACAGGTCAGGAACTGGCGTGAGGTAGAGGTCATCTTAAAGATACCCCGCAGCGGGCTTGGGTTACTCGTTATCAGCGTCAGCGGGTCAGTAGAATTGAGCAGCTGATTGATGGTGTATTTACCGTTCAGCAGAATGTCGCCGATCACACAGTTTTCCACATAGTCCGGCAGCATCTGAGCCAGTTCCGGGTTTTGCGTGGTGAAGTCGCTGGTTTCCGCCACAATCTGCGAGCCAAACAGCATACCGGTCTTGCTGTAGGTTACCGAGTCGGGTCTGGCCATCAGCATGTCGTACACCGATGCCATTTTGTAGCCGATGCTGGTCGTCAGTGACGCGATGGCCGCCAGACCGACCGGTACATTATCGGTTTTCCACACCGCTGCCGGGTCTGAGAGGTCAATTATCTGTACTGAACGTTTCGGTACCAGCAGGATGGACGTCAGGATCATGAAGATCGCCAGCCACTGAACGAAGACCATCGGGTTACGTTGTTTGATGAAAGTGAGCAATACGGCCAGCACCCCGAAGGTGCCGGCAATACGCATTAGAGTGTGGAAGGTATTCTGACCGACAAGGGTGACAACGGCGTCCAGCGCCGTTTTCCACATTCCCCCGCCATAAATGGTGTATATCTCAAGCATCAGCGATCACCCCAGTGATAGTTGCTTTGATAGGAGCCTGAAACAATGGTGGACACCTGCTGCTGCAGGTACTGCATGTTGCGGTCGATGCCGTCCAGCGCGTTCTGGTCTGCCGCAGACTGCAGCTTCATGTCGGCCAGCAGTCCCTGCGCATGAATGATGTTATCGCGCAGCTTGGCGGCGGCCTCTTCAGGGAAGTTCTTGCCAGCCAGAGACAGGCTTGCCTGTTTAACCAGCTCCTGGAGGTACTGGATCATCAGGTCCTGCGCGATAAAGTCGGAAACCTGCAGGAGGTACGTGGCGCTCATCCCCATACTCTGGGCGTTGGTCAGGTATTTCAGTACCGGCACAGAGGTGGTGTTCACGAAGCCTTTTTCCTGATCGGTCAGAGGTTTGTCATCGACAAGTTTGTTTTGCATCGAGAGCATCAGGTTTTTGACCAGTGTGACCAGAGCGTTGGACTCAGTAATCGTCAGGTTAGTGACGACAGGCCCCAGACAGAGTGTTGCCTCATCGCACCCGTAGACCTTTGCTGTTCCCCCGCGCATCAGGACTTTAATCAGGTCGCGGTTATCGACCAGCGGCGTCAGGATTGTCACGTCTCCGTTTTTGTTGAAAATGATGGAGCCTACTGTACTCATGACCAGCTCCTTCAGGGCGCGATCGTTACCAAGCAGCCCGTTCTTACTGAGCGTGTCCCAGATAAGGTTTTTGTTTTTCAGTACCTGGTCTTTTTCTGCATCGCCGGCTTTGGCCGTGACTTTATCCCCCTGTCCTCCGACGGTGCAGCCCTGACGGGAGGCCGCCCAGTCAGCAAACATGTTGGTTTCGCCGGCAATGTCCTGGCAGATTTTCTGCTGTGACACCTGCGTTACGGGCCACAACCCGCCGATGATGCCCTGAGCGGCCTGACACGAACTCATGTTCATGGAGTTAACATCGTTGGCCAGCTTCTGCAGGAAATCTTTCGCCTGCTTCAGCTCCGGGACCATCGTCTGCAGTGCCAGGTCGAATGCATAGCCAGCCGCGTTACTCATGATTTGCTTCACGAATCGCTGAATTTCCTCACCGCTGATCATGCTGAATGACCCCAGGTAGGCATCGATACCGCCGCAGCCGGCGTTCAGGGACGGCAGCTGCATCGAGATCAGCTGAACGTTTTTGACGGGGTTTCGCAGGTAGACCGATCCGCCGGAGAAATACCCGGCCGCCTGCCCCTGCCAGGCCTGCGCCTGAGAGACGTTGCCGCTGTAGCCCAGCTTGCCAAAGAAGCCGTTGAGGTCACCATTGACGTCCGCCTGAGCAGGTAGCGCTGCCAGACCTGAGAAGAACACAATCCCTGCCGTAATAAGCGCCTTAATCATTAGGCACCTCCACAGCTTGCGTATCCTTGCCTGCCGGGATATCAGCACGGTTCAGTTTGCAGCAAAGATATGTGGCCAGATGGAGCCAGCCGCTGATGAGTAAATTCACCGCAATGAGTACGCAAATAGCGGCCATTACGCCCCACAGCAGGTACTGCGGATAGTGGATGAGAAGCGAGAGCGTAAACTGTTCGGCGCGATCAACTGTGGCCGGTTCTGCCATCGCACTCAGCGTTGCACTGGCACATTTCACGTATACCCTTTCGACCACAGCGGTAAAAATCAGGGCATAAAACAGTTTCAGCGTTAACAGGTCAGTCCATTTTCGGGTTTCCGTATCCTCACTACTGTCTTTCAGTATCCCGATAGCCTGGTTTTGGATAAACGTCTTCAGTCTGATGTGCCTCATGCAATCTCCTCCCGGGGTTTCCTGACCAGGGTCTGCCGGCAGACGTACAGCCCGGTGACGGTGAAAAAGAATCCGATACTCAGCGAGATAAGCAGGAGCACCGGGAAGTCCTGCAGACAGGTTGTCAGTTCTGGACGGTTCAGGACGCTGACCACCCGATGGGCCAGTACCCCATAGAAAGCTGCGGACACAAGCAGCGTCACGCTGAATAACAGCCACACGCGCTCGGTACGCGATAACGCATACGTGTTTGTCGTCATTTTGTAGTCCGTTTGTATTACTGAGGGGTGACCTGGGTACTTGCCGGCATTGGCGGCAGCATCTTCGGATCGATGTTATCCATGTCAGCCTGAATCAGGCTGGCCATACGGCTTTCAAGTGCGGGGATGTCCATCACGCCCTGGGTGAGGGGATAAGCTTTCAGGGTGTTGACGTTGACCATAAAGACCGTCGGTGTCGCAATCGGCAGCCCATTGCCGAAGAAAGTCACAATCTCGTCTGCAATGGGAGAATTTGGGTCAGTCTTGCGCGGGATCATCGGCGTCGGGTAAGACACATCGCCGCCGCCGTCCAGGGTGTACGGGTAAACCCTGACAGCATGCTCATCAGCCCAGCCCTTCAGCAGCGGGTCAAACTTCGCGCTGTACTGGCAGTGCGCCTGCATAAAGAGCACCACAGCATAATCTTTCATATTAGCCCGACGTCCGTCCGGCAGCGCCATCAGGCTGGCTGGCGCGGGTACCGGAATGGTGGAGGCGGTGATGGCTGCTGCGTCTGCAGAGGCCGTTTTTGTCGCTTCAAGCGCTATTAACTCCTCACGCGCACCGGCGTTCGCCAGCAGGGGCAGGGATAACAGAAGCGCAGTGAATCCGGTTTTAATGTTCATGATCGGCTTCCTTATGCGCTTGCCCTCTTTCGTCACGGAACCAGCGATACACGGCATAAACCACCATCCCTGCCGCACCAGCCCACATACCATTGCACAGCCATAAGAGTCCCTGCTGTGTATGTTCCACGGACAAGGTCATCAGCTCGCTCAGCACACGCAACATCGTGCCCCAGAAAATTAGTCCTGCGAGAAGAGTTGGTTTCATTCCTGTTTCTCCTTGTTCTGCCGTACCAGAACCGAATGTGTGTCTGGTGAAATGCGACGCTGAGCGGCCTGGGACAGGCCATATAAAACAAACCACAATCCAAAGCCCAACATAGCTGACATCATCCAGACGTAGCGCAACGTTGCATCAACCGAACGCACCCATGAATCGCTGTCAACGGGTCCGTGCTGACATAACACTTCAGGCGGGACTTTTGCTAAGGCAGGAGGCACAGGCTTTAATGACTCTCCGGGTTCAGGTGGCGAGAAGCGTCCTGCCATCTCATGTTCATTAACACACCCCATCACCTTGCCGGCAGGCACCCCCTCAGTCAGGTGATGAAAGGTCGTCAGAAATTGCCGGGAAAGTGAGCCGTCTGACGCCGCCAGCATCACAAACACATACAGCACCAGTGCCGGGACGAGGACGAAGGAATACAGGGCAGCCCGCCCTGCATCGCGGATGAGGGTAAACAGTGTTTTTGTCATAAGGGTCTCTCAGGAATTGGGTTTAAATCCGGTGGCCACGTTCAGGAATCGTTTTGACAGGTCATCCTGGGTCATGAAGCCATAGGACAGGGCGCGGTAGTTCTGGTTGCGCGGGTCAACCAGGAAGAGCGCCGGAAAGTGCGTGATATTCATCGACCGGGACTGCCCCGTATCCGGACGGCTCTGCGGCAGGGAGGCTGCCACCTGACCATCAACCGAGACCGGAATAAGCGAAATCCCGTTGATTTTTGCAAAGTCAGCCACCACGCCCGCCATCTGCACATCAATCGGGTCACTGCCCCGGTAGAAGTAGAACAGACCATACTGCTGCGCCAGCTGCTCCACGGCGCTCTGCCGCGTCTGCTGGTCGCGAGTCTGCATAAACGGCGCCATGCTGTTGTAGTGCGGATACTCCAGGTTGTAGTCGAGATCCGGATGGCTCAGCTGCGCCGCTGCAAAGGACTGGCTGAACATAGATGCCCTATCTGTCCAGAACTTCTGCCAGCGCAGGAACGTCGCCGTATTTTCCCGAGAGGGGAACAGGATGGCGCGGTTAAGCGCCTCCTGTGTATACCCTTTCAGCACCCTGGCCTGCTCCATCGGGGACATTTTGCTGAGATCCGGAATGGCCTGCGGCGCAGGCTGTTGTGGATTTCTGGATGGTTCCGGCGGCTTTTTAGGTTCGTTGTACCAGGACCAGCCGGTGAATGGCTCAGCCGGCGTTACAATCTCCTCGGCCAGTGCCGTATGGCTCGCCAGTGCCATAAGCAGGCCACAGAGGACACGCTTCATTTGCCACCTCCCTGCTGGTTTACCTGCGCGGCGATGCGATCCTTAATCTGTTTAACCTGCGCGCTGGTATCGGGGATTTTCTGGTTCTTCATCAAATCCTCGTAGAAGTCAGAGAAGTTGATTTTGTCGAAGTCAATACTCTGTAGCTCCGGAACCGTGATCCCCCGGCAGTCCGGGCTGTCACCGCTGCCGAACTTAACGCCCAGCTGGTCGCGACGCCCCTGCTCCTGAATGATGCGGGCAAGTTTGCCGTCAAACACACAGTACACCTTACTTTTCTGAATGCAGGCACCCAGCACCTTACGGTCGCAACGCTCGCCCACACTGACGGTGATTTTTTTCGCTTTGGCTTTCCCGATAGCCATCTCATCGTCATTGCAGGCGGCCAGACCCGTGTCCTGCCCCCAACCAGAATCCTTGCAGCAATTGGAGAAACCGGCAAAAGCCTTGCGGCAGCTCATGGCTTTGCCCGTGAAAGCTCTGACATCAATAGTGCTGTTCTGATCCCTCACATCTTCTGCCGCAGAAGCGAGCCCTGCGAGTTTGGCCACGGCTGTATCAAATCCATTGTCACCCGTTCCATTCGTCTCATCACAGGCCCCGGACTTGCAGATGTATTCCCCACCGCAGACCAGACCACTGGATGAATATGTTTTCTGACACTGGTACGTCTCCGACTGGTGAGTACATACCCCAGATTCCGTTGTTGTGCAGGTATGTGAAGAGAGTGTGCAGGCGGGATTATCCATCAGTGAACCGCAGTTTCCCCGTGAACTGGTGCCCGTCACGTATTCATCCGACCAGGCCCAGCAACTGTTTGTCTGGCTGTACTCCTTGCCGTCGACGATTACCGTCCGGGTGCCACCAGGCTCAGTGCAGGTACTGCCAGCACTGGACAGCGCCGTTTTTTTGTCAAAACCACAGCTTTCAGTCCAGGTTGTCTGCGGAACCCAAACCTTAGTGCCGGTACGGTAAACGATGGTGATGACAAAATGGTACATGTGGTTGGTTTTACCCGACTCCCAAATGCTGGCAACCCTTTCGGGTACGTTTTGTTTGTTATTAAACCTGATGGTCAGTTTCTCTCCTTCGGTAAAACTCTTACCCGGAGGCAGGTCATACGACCCGGAGGTTTCGTACATCGTCATCAGCGAACCGAGAGCCGTAATGTTCAGGAACCAGAGATCGTTGCTGAACGCTAAATTTTTCTTGAACGTGTAATTCATCGTTGCTGAATACACTGTTCCTTCCGGCATGCTGTACGACACTTCCGGGCTGCTGACGTCCAGATTGTCTGAATCAATGGTGATGGTCTTATAGCTGTAGTTATCCTCATAATGCCCGGTGATACTGGCTGTTCTTCCGCACGTCTGGATGGTGGACACATCCCGATCGCAGGTAAAGTTCTCAAACGTCGATTTTGATACCGTCGTCTCCTTACACTGCTGACTGGTGCCGTTCATGATCCCGTCAGCCGTACCCTCCGCATTTTTTCCGATGGTAATAAAGGGGGCGTTCGGGTCAATTGTGGGGGCCGGGTTTTTGGTACCGGAGCTGATCACCGACTGTGCCGCGTCATTTCCCTGCAGTGCAGCCTGTCCTTTACCAGCCAGCCCGCCATCCCCCCCGTTCACGCCACCGTAATAACCCTTTTCAGGTGGGTTTGCGGTATAGCCCGGTATTGCTCCAGTGACGGTACCCGGATTTTTCAGAGCCCCCGTTCCGGCGGAAGCACTGCCCTTGCCAAAGCTCGCTCCCGCCTCAAAGGCAGGATCAGCTGCGCCAGCCAGAAGCGGGAAAAACATCAGCACCGTTGAAAGTAGCTTTTTCATTTCGCGGCCTCCAGAAGATGGCGTGCCGTTGCCGCACAATCACCACTTTCTGCCACTTTTTCGAGAGCCTGCTGCAGGGGCAGACTTCCCCTGATTACGTCATGGTGGCCAGGGCAGGTCACCACCAGGGCAGGTACCGTGGTGATGTTGTACTGAGTGAACAGCGTCGGATCGATTTGTACACCGGCGTCCTTATCCTCCTTACTCAGCTCAAACATAGCTGCCGCAGTCTGGCGCATGTCGTTATTGACGAGGCCACGCAGCGTTGGCGGTATGTTGTAACGGCGTGCGTCTTTCAGCATGGGCAGCAGGCCTTCGCGCGGTATGCCGAGGCTTACAAAGTAAATCGCCGGGAAGGTGTCTTTTTCCCCCATCGAGGTGGATTGTGCAGCGATATTCCCCTGCAGCCGGTTAATCAAATCCTGTTGTCGCTGTGGCAACACAGACAAATCTGTCGTCGGATGGCTCTGCAGGTCTTCCTTCATGGCGGCCAGCGCATCCTGTTGCCCTTTGATCCAGTTATGGTCTGAAACGGAAATATCGGTCTGTGTGCTGGCCCAGACCAGCGGCGCGAAAGCAATCATGACGCTGATCGTCAGCGCCCGGAGATAAGCGATTTTCATTGTCATGTCCTTAAAGGAAGACGCAGTTACGTTTGCGCCAGAAGAGATAACCGAAGTTCTTTTTGGAGGACGGAGAGTTATGTGTTGTCCCCCACAACTGCGTGCTGGCCCCGAAGGGATGGCAGTTATTCGTTTCGGGGTACATGTTCACCATCTGGTATCGCCATCGCTCTTTCGGGATGATCGGTGATGGATACTGGTTGCAGACGGCGGTATCCGCGCCGATGGAGTTCCAGACCAGCCCCTCACGATGCATCTTGAACGCCATTCGCTCGCCAACCAGCAGGGATGCCTCCAGCGGAGAAAACTCACCACTGGTAAAGCCCGTCAGCGGGTACATTGACCCCTGACTCCCTGCGCACCAGAACAACGGCGAGAGCGGCAGGCCCGCTGAAGCGGCGGCGGCATCAGCAGCGCATGCGCCCTGAGCTATCAGGTTGCCGAACAGTGCTGCCTCGGGGTTAATCAGCATTGAGAGCGTGCTGTCGTTCCAGAGGGGATCTACCTCGGAAAGATAGGCGATATCCATGTCGCCGGTCTGCAGACAGCCCAGACTGGTGATGATGTTCAGCCAGAAAATGAGCGGGTACTTATACCAGTGGACGTGGTAGAACGTACCGGCAGCGGGTCTGTCACTTTGCCCTGCGGTTCCCGTACCCGTTCTCCCGAGATCGATTTTAAAGCCCCCCATGTTGACCATCACGCCCGGCTCACGGGTCACGTCCACCATTGCCATCGGCTCCCAGAACCCTATGGCCAGCCCTATACGGTACAGAATACCCACCGGGCAAATCTGGATGGGTGAAGACGGGTTGGACGTGTCTTTCTGTGGTCCGGAAGCCAGCTGGATATTACCGAGCGTCATCGGGAACAGGCACTTCCAGCAAACATCGCTTATCGGGTTAACCCAGCGGCCGTCACCGGCGTTACTGGCTGCGGCCGTTGCCTGGGATGGCATCAAGGAAATAAGAACCAGCAACACACCGGCCAGCCATGAAAAGTGCTTCATTTCACCTCCCGCAGCCATACACAGACCGGGCCGTCCTCAGTGTCATGAATGGAGCCGATGAACCAGCCCTCACCCTCTGGTGCGGAGGGAAGCCAGCCACTGATGTTCTGTACGCCCTTTTCCCAGTCGGCGATCACCTGGGGAAGCGCGTCGTTTTCCATCCAGCGGGTGGCACAGGTCAGATTGTGCTGGCGCATCCAGTCGCCAAATTCAGTCTGTGTGGCTTCATCACTGGCGGGTGCAAAATAATGAGGGTGCGTCCAGAAGCCGTTGCGGTCACGGGTAACCGTCACCGGCCTGACAGGTTCAGGGTGAGTCATGGGGTATCTCCGGGCGTGCCGCAGCCACCGGACGGCGGGAGGGCTTAATAAATGGTCAGTGGTTTTTGGCTTTATCAGCCGCTTTCATGATGATGGCCAGGCGTTGTTCCTGGCTCATTTCGTACAGGGCAAGAATGGCTCCGCGCAGCACGTGCGAAGGTTTGTACAGCGGGTTATCGTTGAGGATTTCATCCAGCTGTCGGGCCGAACCCTCATCGTGACGTACTGACGAGATGGTGACATTCCGGCCCTTTTCAGTATCAGGGTCTTTTTTCATGGCGTTACCTGGTCGGGGTTAATCGGAAACCGGGATGACATTCAGGCTGAGGCGGAGCGCAACGCAGTGAGCACCGAACATCCTGAAGGTCAGCGCGGTTGAATCAGGGCGTGTTTTTTGCAGGCGTCACGGCGAAAGCATAGCCGCTGTCATCTTCGTAGCATGCTCCGCTGGATTCCCCCTGCTCTATCCTGCGACCAGCTTCTTCAATATAGAAGGCAAGTGTAGTCTGGGTATAAAACCGCCCTGCCTGCGCCCTGACGATGAAATTCCGGTATTCTGACATCCCCGCCGGCGGGAAGAGTCCTTCGGTGATATCGTCAGGAACATCATTTCCAGACGGAGAACTAAACCAGCCTGGTGCCACCTTAACCTGCCGCTGCTCAGCCCCATAAAACAGTTCACTGTTAATTACCCCACCTGAAATACGTTCCGGTGTTTCAGGAAAGCTATGCTGGGTTTTCACTTTTTCAGCCATTTCGTTGATGATTCTCACCACATCCCGCGTCAGGACAGACCGTTTTGCACTGACAGTTATGATTACCTGTTTTAAAGGAAAGTTCGTCGGGACGAATTCCGGTACAGGTTTTGTGATATACCATCCTTCCCGCTCACTGCCCCGGATAAGCACGCTGAGCAACGTGCCGGCGTAGCCATCGTTCACTGCCGCATCCTCGCTGTCCTGCATCGCCAGCTCAGACACTCTCGGCGACGTATAGCACTGGCGCGCCCGGAAAATCCGCCGGCTGATTTTTCGTCGGTCAGCCTCTGACATCTCCACCCGCAGTGATCCATCACGCGTCAGTTCATAGCCCTCGTCAGTCAGGCCTTTCTCCAGCTCAGCGAGCAACACCTGGTAGCATTCCCGGTTAGCAAAGGCGTGAACCGCAGCGGCATGTCGGGCACTGCCAAACTGGGCCAGCGGAACGGGCATTCCCGATCGGCTCTCCCATGCCCGGCGTTCACGCCGGGCACCTGCCAGGTACTGAACAACAAGCCAGCCAGTGAGCAACCCAACCACGACCAGAATACCGGTCATCCCCTCAGTATCGCGCAAACAGGTGAGCATCCCCTGCAGCCCCTGAGGGCCGGTGAAGCAGCTGATTAACGCCATGCGTTCATCTCCTCCATTCTGTTGCGAATTACCCTGACGAGGTACAGGGGAAACGCCTCGTCGCGTTTTTCCGGCACCGCCGGCAGAAGCGTGTTCTCAGTGCACCACTGATACCAGGCACCGGCGATCAGCGCCGGTTGCCATGAAGCGATTTCAGGGTACAGCTGAGAGAGTTGATTCACGGCTTCGTCACAGCCTTTGGTAGCATTGTGATCCGTCATATGCTGAGACACAGACGGCACAGAGGTATTGTGTATCAGTGACATTCAGCGTTCTCCTGCCCTTCGCCCGCAAACAGCCTGTCGAGACGCTCAGAAAGTGACATCGTCTGGCCCTTTTTACGTTTCGCGCTGTCCTCGGCCCGCATGTTTTCCAGTAAGAGGTAAATGATGTAGTCCGGAAAACGTTCATCACGTTTCGATGGCTCCCGGCTGTCCTGCTGGTTCTGCGTACACCAGTGGAGCCAGGCTTTGGTCACCAGTACCGGATGCCAGGAGTCAATTTCGGGGTACAGCGTCTTCAGCCGTTCTGCTGTTCCCATGCGCGGCGTTATCTCAGCGGGTTTACGCGGTTTTCTGGCGTAACGTCGATGGGATGTTACAGCCTGACGCATTTCGGGAAACAGGTCACCTAACGTTGTTGCACTCATTTTTTCGCTCCTGATACCGGAATTTCTTCCACTTTCATCACGCGGCCGTCGCGCGATATCCGCGCGGGGATGTGTTCAAAACCGAATTTACGGGTCAGTACGCCAGACTGGTCGAAGTAGATACGTTCATTCAGCGCATCACTGGTTTCTTTGATGTTGCCGTTCACCAGGATGACCTTCACGCTGGTCTGACCGGCGAGCTGCTGTCGGGTCCAGTTCACCTGCTCCTTATCATCGCCGTCGATAAAAAAGAGCACCTGGCTGAAGGGCACCTTATCCAGAGGATTGACCGTATCGCCCTTCCGCGCGATCACGTTGCCCTGCATGTCGGTGATCGTCTCCTTCACGGTAAATGTCGGGTCCCAGGCAAAGCGGCGGTATTCCTTCGCTTTCGTGAGCCCTTCCACCGGCGTCGGACGTACCGCATGCTCCTTCACTCTTTCCGTTGCCTCTTTGCGCAGGCGGTCAAGTTCGCCCGTCTGCTCCATTCCCTTCAGGCGATTCTGGATAAACGCCAGCATGTCCTGCTCTGCAGGCTCGAAGACGTTGCCCCAGGTACCCAAATCCTTCGCCCCGCTGCCGGCGGAGAATATCAGCAGCGTCATGGCCATCAGCTGCAGTCGTTTTTTCACTGGCCCCCCTGGATGCGTCGGGCAATATCTGCACGGATTTCATTCGTGATATCGCGCTGCGGGCTCATCACCGCCGGTTTCACAAGAATGATGGCGTTATGTGAGGACTGCCATGCATCCAGGCTGCCTGTCAGCGCCGCGTTGAACTGCTGAGTCATCGCTTTAGCCCTGTTTTCATCAAGCTGCAGCTGAGCGGACTGCTGCATGAAGAGGTCCACCGTTCCCTTCATGTCGAAGACTACGATCTCTGGCTCTGTGGTTTTCATGTAAATCCATGTTATCCCCGTCATAACCATCTGAGAGACAAGCAAAAAGATTGCTAATTTCATGCTTCGGGAGGTCAACCATCCCGCCATCGTTACACCGTCCCGAACGGTATCGCCGTCATACGGCTTGCCCTGTTGTTCACTCATGCTGCTTTCACCCACTCTTCAAGTTCACGAAGTTCACTGCCGTATTTCTTCTCCGCCAGCAGATACGCCGCTTCTTCCGCAGTCGCCCCCGCTTCTTTCTGCGCTTTCTGCATGAAAGCAAAGTCCTCACCGCGCGAGCTGAACATGGCACGCGTCACGGGGTCGACGAAGAGGCGATGGAAGGAGCTGTATTCTCCGGCGTTTATCAGCAGGGAGCTGTAGCCGGTCTGCAGGGCTGGCTGGAAGCCACGGATAACTTCTTTTTCCATGTCCGAGAACTGATCCGGGTTATCGGCAAGGTACTGTTTAAACGCCTTAGCATCCTGCAGCAGGGTGATTTTGGTGGAGCTGTTGTTCCAGGCGGCTTCCGCTTCCTTACTGGCGCTGAAGTCCTTGATGCCCTGGGTGATAGTGATAAATGCGCCACGGTGACGACGCACGGTGCGGTAGCCAGTTTCGATAAACCTTGCCGCGTGCGGGTTGGAACCCCCCAGAAGACGCCAGGCCTCGTCGATAATGCAGACTTTTTTGAGGTCGCGCGGGCTGTGGTACATCTTTTCCTGTATCGCCAGAATGAGCGAGAACAGTATGGACGAGAGCAGCTTCGGCTTGTCTTCGAGACTCAGCAGCTCCAGCACCGCGAAGCGGGTTTCTCCATCGAGCGTCGGGGTGTCGGCGTTGAAGTATTCGCCGTCAGGCCCCCATGTGCAGTAGGTATCGAGCAGCATGGCCAGCTCCGCGAGACGCGCGATGATGGTCGGCTTGTCAGCGAACGCCTGATTCACATCCTCATTGGTCAGGTAATTATGAACGTCATCGATACGGGCTTTGTTTGCCTTTTTCTCCCACGCATCCATTACCGCTTTCTGCAGGATCGCTTCACATACACCATCCAGCGGCTGCGTCGGGCTGGCGAGTACCGTCAGCAGGCGCACAATCCCTTCCGCAGAATGGTTAATGTCCTTAACGTTGGCGAACGGGTTAAAGCGCAGCTTAGAACCATCGAGGTAGACCCCGCCGGCCTGGTGACAGTAGTTCTTGTAGCTGTCCCCCATGTCGATAACCCAGGCATACCCGCCTGCGTTTAACACGTCTCGCAGAATGCCCTGCGTCAGGAAGGATTTCCCTGCCCCGGATGTGCCGGTGACCGCGATGTTAAAGTTGGTACTGCCGTTCTCCTCACCAAACATGTCGTAGAACGCGACCTGGTTCCGGTAGGTCGGCAATGGCATACCTACGTTTGACAGCTGGCGTTCGGCGACGACCGGCATCAGGCTCACCGCGTTCCATGACTTGGAGCGCAGCGTTGCCCCCGTCATCTTCAGGTCTTCCCACATCCCTTCCTGCATGACGAACGGGAAGCTGGCCAGCCAGTTACGCATCTGCTGGTAATGTACGGTGACCATTTCCAGCTCGTTCTTACGGAACACGTTGACGGCGGCCAGTTCACACTTCTGCGCTTCGGTATTGTTATCCGGGGCGAACAGGGTCAGGTTGAAGTAGGTATTGCAGAGCGCGATTTCATTGCTGTGCAGCTGCTCACGGGTACGTCGCCATTCCTCTGCTGCCTTTTTAGTGTTGGGGAACAGAGCCGCGTAGGCTGAGTTGGCTTTTTTCGACAGGTCCTGGTCTTTACGGAAAGCCTCGCTCTGGCTTTTGGTTTGTTCCTCCAGTTCCGTCGTCCATGTCAGCATAAAGGGACAGGGTATCCCGAGGTCAGGAAAGCGCAGATTTTGCAGATTATCTGCGCCCTGCCAGAGCGCGAATCGACGCGGGTTTTTAGCGAGCTGCATGTTGATGATGCGGCATGTCGATGCCGGCAGGCGCGTCCCGCGCGCGTCTATGGTCTCCGGCAACTCCATCCGGATATGCGATGGATGAACCTTAAGGTCAATCCCCGGATCAACCACCTGGCGGTTAAGCTTTTCATCCTCGTTATAATCCCCGGAGGACGTCAGCACCTGTTCCTGACGGTAGTTCATCTGCTCGCGTACCGCAGACAGGAAAGCGTGCACATCGGTGTTCATGCTGTCGATGCGCGCGGCCCCCAGGGAGACGCGGATGGTATTGCGTATCTGAATCAGGTCATCAATCACTCGCTGCGTCTGGGAGGCGCGCTTCAGCGGCTGACCATAAACAATAAAGATTCGGTAGTTGCGCAGGTAGAGCGGGTATTCTCGCTCGTTGGCCAGACCGTGAAGCGCTGAGCGCTGCCAGAACGCACGGGTAATTTTATTGAGGTGATCGGCCATCCCCCCTTTCCACATGTCGTTACTCACGCCACGATCGATACGTTCCCCGACACACTTGCTGGCAAGCATAATGACGGTGACAGGGGTCTGGCGGGGCAGCTTTTTCCGCAGCATGTCATCGAGTGCGGCCATCACCTGCTCGTTCGCGCCGGGAAGCGGGGCGGCTTCCATAATGAAACCCGCAGAGCCGGCATTGACGAAAATTTCATTCTTGTCGTCGTAATACCGGTACGGCAGTGCAGCAACCAGGGACGGATAATCCCAGGTCTGGGAAAGGTTGTTGCGGGCCGTTGCTGCACCGTCTTCCTCTTTCCCGTTTTTCAGCATATCCATCAGGCTGTCGACAAAACTCATTTTCGACCCTCCACAGCGGCCCGGATTAACTCCAGGCGACGCAGCTTCTCTTCGTTCATCTGCCCGGTGTGCGGTGCATCACCGGCAGTTTTAATCTTCCAGTCACAGCTCACGCTCAGAACGGCCAGCGTTTCATCATCGGTATCAACTGACTGTGTGGCGGTGATTCGCGCCGTTCCTTTCCGTGTATGGGTGAATGATTTCACCAGATGGTCGACGCCGTTCCTGCCGGAAACGTAGTGGCTGCTCATTCCCCGCCCTCCCCTATAACGCGGTAGCTCTCATCCCAGTGGGATTTGTTTTTCACGAACTCGACCACAGCCGGCTGATGAAAGTTGTCGTCCTTGTCGACCCAGGGTGCAATCCACAGGCGCTGCGTGGCGTCAGGAATACGCTGAACCGGAACGCGGCCCGCAGTGTTAACTGGCACAGGGGACGCATGACTGGACGTGGCCAGCGGCGTGACCAGCGAGCCAGACGATTTCGCCGGCGCCGTGGTCAGGGGGGTTGCGGCAACAGGCTTAGCGGCGGTGGTTCCGGTTGCTGCGGCGGAGACAGGACGGAATGGATTCACGACCGGTGCTGAATTGCGCAGTGCCGGCAGGGTTTCACCCGCAGGCTTTTTTGCGGTTTTTTCTGCCGTCAGGTCATCCAGACTTTTACCCTGAGCGGCCAGCTTGTTGGCTTCACCGGTGGTCAGGCACTGGTCGGTCGCGGTCTTGTTACAGTCGAAATCAGAATTGAGACCGGCGCAGCCGGTCAGTGCGCTGCACAGCAGTGCAGCACCCAGTAGTTTTTTCATGGGATAACTCCGGTTGGTAATTCAGGGTTATATGTAAAGGGGCGGATTTCGGCTCCCTTATTTAGCGGTTCTGCAGGCAGAGACTAACGATGATCGGAGTACGCGAAACTCTATCACGTCATTACGCCCGAGGAGCTTGAGGGCGTCTGGGGAACAGGCCATTGCAGCCTTCAGTGCCAGTGAAATGGCGAGGCTGCGGTAGCGGTTTTGCAGCATGATGGGAGCATCAGCAGGCACTGCGTCAGACACCTGTAGATACGCTTTCCATGCATCTGGCTGGGTCACTGCTTCACGTTCCGCAGCCTCCAGCTGTATTGAATCCTCCATCTCTGTTTTGGCTGCAGCGGCTGTCTGGCTAAAAATCACGGCTGCAGCAGCATTCACTGTGCCAGGAGTTGCCAGCGAGAGCACTATCAGTAAAACTGTGAAGGTGCGTTTCATTTGCCCTCCTCATTACATTCGGCCTTCTGGTCAGACTCCCGTTTATCCAGCCATTTAGTGAAGCTGTAGCGTTGCTGCTCATCTCGCTGACGCTCGAAAAGCGCACGCGCTTCTTTTTCGTTTTTGAGCCACGCAGCAATGTCATCAGGCTCTATTGCCCTCTTCTCATTCACTGTGCGGCACAATTTTTCGAACGCGTCTTTATCTATCGGGCTAAGGGACTGTAATGCCTGATTGATTCGGCCTTCCCAGCTATCGGGAGCGTCCATTTTGCCTGACGATGCAACGAACAAGAGGAAACCGAGAACCATGCCCATAAAGATAAAACCGGGCTGTTGATAAAAAACACCGTAGAGAAAAATACTGGCCGGTAGGGCTGCTGCGCACCAGAATATCCGGTACTTACGTAGCTTTTTTCCAGCGCGCCATTTCTTCAGGTCTTCTTCGATAACATCCAGTTGGGTTTTAAACAACATATGCAGCTCCTCCTTAGTTGATGGTGTCACCGAGGCGCAACTGGCTGGCCTGGCGGAGAACATCATCAGGATTGATGTTGCCGACTGAGGTGGTGCTGGATACCGTGGTCTGGCTCGCAGGTTGCGGGGTCACGGCGTTCTGCGCGGCGTTGCCGGCTTTCTGAAGTTCCTCTTTCGCCTTAGCGTCATCAGCATCTTCCAGGGTTTCAAGGCGGAAGCCCTTCTGGAACACGACGGTGACCAGGTTGCCGGCACCAATATCAATCACGGGGTGATACTGCTCGGCGCGCTTAATCCAGTACTGACTCAGCGTATCGGCCGCCTTACTGGCTCCGCCGCCTATACCTTGCTTGAACACGTCGCCGGCACCGACATCCGCTGTGGCGCCGAGGCCGACAGATGGTGTTGCCGCAGATTTGATGCCTTCACCAAAACCTGACAGGAGGCCTGCTGCACCGGCGTAGCCGACAATCATGCCGTTTCGCATGACCGGCTTGCCACGAACGCCGCCTTTCCCCTGGAAGCTGACATGGCCATCGAACTCCATATCGACGTGCTTGCCGTTTTTCAGTACGCAGCTGATTGATTTCGTCCGGACAATTCCGCGCTCGCTGGAGATGTCGCCCCAGATTTCGCCCACTACAAAGCAGCCGTCAGCACTGTATTCTTTGTTGTTGGGCATCTGGATATTGCCCAGCAGGCGGATGGTGACGGGCTGGGTGTTCTGCTGACCGGTAACGCTGGCGTTGGCGTCGGCACCTTCAATCATGATGGCGTCAGAGAAGGAGCCTGACGGAATCCAGGGTAGTTTGGTCGGCTTTTTCTTCAGGCTGTCGTAGCTGAATTTTGTTGTCGACAGACCGCCCGTCATGCGCTGGCCGGAGCCGCCCGGGTAGAACGCTGCGCCCTGCCCCATATTCACACCAGTGGCGGCCGGTGCACCTGCGGGGGTCACATTGTATTCGGGTGGCCGGGCCTGGCCGGCAGCAACCGGACCGGGGAGTGGTGTTCCGTTCTGGCCAGCAGGTGGTGTCTGCTGGTCAGTGGTCTGGTTGCTGCCGGGGGCTTTCGTAAGCTGGTCGTTCAGGCGCTGAATTTCAGCGTCCTTTTCGGCCAGCTTTTGCTCGGTGGTGAGCTTGTTCTGCGCGAACTGCTGAGCAAGCGTGGCAAGGTTCTGCTCAAGGGCGGAGGTCTTTGCCTGCTGCTGTGTCAGTGCGGCATCGTTGACCTGTTCGTTAAACGTCGCGGTCACAACGCCGGTCAGGTTTGGTGTTGCAACCGGTGCGGGTTGCTTTAGTTTTTGCTGGTATTGTCCGTACCACACCACACCGCCCGTTGCTGCTGCGCCGCCCAGAATGACGGCGGCCAGAATGGCCAGCTGCTTGCGGCGGGTTTTCAGGTTTTCATTCAGGCTTATGGTCATGAGCGGGTGTCTCCGTCATCTGAAAACACAATCCAGGCATAGCCTTCGCCGCCAGCATAGAGCTGGTTCTGCGACAGCATTACGGCCCGGACGCCCTTGCGCCAGAAATCGCGCTCGCGCAGGCTGCGGGTGATGCTGCCCGGGTTGCTCATCCGGAAGCGCACAACGCGCAGGTGATTGCCCACAAACTGGCGTTCGGGCGTCAGGCGTACATCACTGGCGGGTGTGTAAGCCGGCATGCGGCTGACCGGGTATTCGCGGTAATCGTCCGGTACCTGGCCGTTAACTACGGCGCGGGACAGTGCAACCAGCGTTTTTTCATAGGTCTGCCCTTCTTCCCATGCCTTCGCATCGTCGTTCTTGCGAAGTGGTGGTGACATCGGGGTGAAGCGCAGCGTTTTGCCGTTACCCGGCTGCGGCCTGACGTTCAGGCTCAGCGATGAGCCGTGGTCAGTCTGGATAAACAGGGTGAAGTTCTGGCCGACAAGCGGAGACAGGATAAGCGCTCCGTCCTCGGTCTGGCTCTGGTCATACGCACCGGTTGGTCCGCTGATGCTGGTAATGAGTTCTCCGTCTACAACAACCTTGCTCGGGTTGGTGTTGCTGAGGGTGACGTTAAAGGCGGCGTCGTTCTCAAACGGAATGGCTGCGGGTGCGGAAGCGGCCCGGAGGCCGCTGGTAAATAATCCCGCTGCCAGAAACACAGCAGCAGCTGCCGGTGAAATGCGAAATTTCATGGGCAGTCCTGTCAGTTAGTGGGAGATACCGGCCTGAGTTCTTCAAAGCTGTGGAGGTTAATCACACCATTGTCATAACTCAGTTTCAGTCGGTAGGTTTTTTCCTGGTCTTTCAGTGGCGTGATGATTGCGCCGTTTGTGGTGGAGGATTTCAGTACCCCGCTGTACTGCACGGAGCCATCGTCCATGACGCGAATTTCTTTCGTGTCGAACTGGGTGGTGATGCCTGCTTTCTGGATGCGCTCAGTTTCTATGTCCAGGGCTTTCTTGAGTACGTCCCGTTCGGCGGAAGGGACGAATCCAAGAATCATTTTCTGGTTATGTTCGATGTTTTCCGGAGTAACGTTGAGTCGCCAGTAAATAAAGGAGGCGGCGAACTGTGTCAGACCGGTGGCATCGACACTTTTAGAATCTGATGCAAATGGGCGGTTAAACGTTAAAGGCGTGGTGATGGTTTTCTGGGTTGTGGCGAAATACCATGCCAGTGACCCTGTCAGTACATTCCCTGCGCCCATGAGTAAAGTTAAAGCTGAAAGACCAATAAACGCATAGCGGAGTTGTTTATCGCGCTCTCCTTTAATATTCAGTTTCATGAAAAACTATGCCCTCCAGTGCCGGAAACTTGAATCAGGTATCTGGCGAAAGGTTACTTTGAATAAAAGTGATGGCAGGTGCCAGTAACAGAAATTAAGTAACCAGTATGACCCCTGCCCTTTTTTCAGATATCTGACGATAAACCAGAGGATTCCCGCGATTACACCAAGTTCAACTGACAGATTGTTAAGCACCCCTAAAACTATAAGGGGTGCGGTAACAATCAATTCGTCAATCGGTAAGCCTAAATAGCGGTCCTGCTGGTTCATTGTTTCCGGGAAGTTATATTTATCTCCTTCCCCATTCATCATTTAGCTCGCGATGCCGAAGGCGACACGGGTAAAAATGATTGCCATAACGATACCAACGAACACCAGTGGTGAGCGGGCCTTAATGTAAATAAACAGGCCCATGATGATTTCGGCAATGTAGAACCATTTAATCAGTGAAGAACCAGAACCGAAGGTGGAATTGACTGTGGTGTTCTGTGAGGAAAGAAGGTCAGTACCAGATGCGAATGCCGGGTGAGTGACCATAAGTGCAATTAAAAAAGCGCCTGCCGACTTTAAGTAAAATTTAGCTTTGCGATTTTCGCGTGCGTTGCGGAATAAAGACGCTACCGCCCATCCCTTACCGACGTTAAGGGCACTGCCTTTGGTTAACATGTTTGTTTTCTCCGAAGTAAACAAAAGTGAATCGCGTAAGTGCTTGTTTACGCGGGAGCAATTGTCCCATGACCCTAAAAAAAAAAAACTGTGATGCATGTCACACTTTTTGGAATCATTCAGATTTATCTGAATATGTAAGTGAGTAGTCTTTGTTGACCAGAAAGTACGGGGATGGCCTCCGGGATCTATAGCTATGAAAGTTAAAGAGAAAATGTGGGATGGTCGCGGCCGTCCACGTAAGTTCCAGCCGGGTGAAGCAGTGGAGTGGCGATTGCGTGCTCCGGATAATCTGCTTATGGAGCTGAGAATATGTGCCAGGGCTGGCAACAGAAGTGTAAATGAGGAAATTATTGCCAGGCTTTTGTTGTCGCTGAATTATCAGCCTGGTAAACCCATCATTAAAACTGCGGAGGGTGAGCGGCTTATTGCACTGGCGGTGAGATTTGAAGAATGGCTAGCGCAATTGCTTGATAGTGAATCTGTTGATGTTGCTAATGAAATTAAATCCTCGCCCAAGCAAGAGCAATTATGGGTGTGGCGTGAGGGTGAAAGGGTTTTGCTTCCAGGGAAAACAACTGGATATAGCATGCGTATTCCTGAGAACCTTGCTGATGAAATCAGGGCAATGGCGAAGGTGCATAACCGTAGTCTGAATGACGAAATGCTCACCCGCCTGATGAATACGCTGGGTTATTTTACGGAAAGGTTGCTTGACCAGAACGAGGATGCGCAGGCACTTAAAGTTCTCTGTATGGAGTTTGAAGTTTTCCTAAAGGAAAGGATAAAGGAGGTGGAAAAAAGTGACCTCCCCTGGGATGAAAAACCGTCTCAGTGATCGATGCGGGCCGGAGTATCCGGCTCGCAGATTTATTCTTTTTCGTTGATGAAGTGCCTTGCTTCCGCTTCGTTCTCAGCTGTATTTATGCCGCTTATAATCATATCAAGCGTATCTTCCAGGCTGCCCTCGCCGTCTTTTCCTGTCATTTTTAAATACATCTCAGCAAGTAGTGTGGCAATGAGAACTGTGCCTTCACGTGAGCCGGCCGCTTTTCTTATGAGGTCTCTGCGATATCCTTCAATATCAAACTGGTTGCCATCCTCGCCATCGCGCTTATAAACAAGCAGTCCAAGCCTGATTAATTCGTTGCAGGTGGCTGATATGTTTGCTTCTCCGGCATTGGCGCCGTTTTGCAGGTCTTGTTGAACAATATCGCGAACTTCACGTTCAATTTTATCTTTAAGGTAGATGCCGACTCTTCCCATATTTCTTACCTGTTTTAAGTTAGTGTCGGAACCGACACTACATATAGCCTGTTGGTGGATTATCAGATTGTTGTGCAAGGCTGTAATGGATTGATACTGCTACGAATTTGTGTTCTATACAGTAGTACAATCCAGCACTAAGATGTGCGACAGTGTGACACTGTGCGATATATAATTCAATGTAATTAAAGCGTATCTACAATTGTACGATACATGTGTGACAAACCGACACTAACAGGTATCAGGATTATACGATAGAGTAGTGTCGGTATGTACGACATTAAACGGTCACAGTTCAATAACGCGAAAATTTCTTTCAGGCATCCACCTGAAATTAAAAGAAAAATCTGCAAGACGAAGTCTTGCGTGGGGTGTGATGTTTAAAGGGGTTAGTAAAGAGCGGCATGTTAATACCGCCCACTGCCCTGACTGGTTTATTCCGGCCTGGTGTTAAATACCCGCAGGAGAGCGTTCACGCGCGTTTGTAGTGAATTAACTTGATTACGACGATCCGTCGGGGTATTTTTTAAAGCGACTCTCCAGAGCCCGTGTATTTCGTTAAAAGGCTAAACCATGAAAATATCGTTACTGCCTGCGGCATTGCTGACCCTTTCACTATCTGCTGGCGCAGCTCCCCAGATGTGCTTTGATCAGGCCGGGAAAGATTATCAAATTGATCCGCTGCTGCTTATGTCAATTTCGATTAAAGAGAGCCATCTGGTATCGGATGCGATAAATGGATCAAACAGGAATGGGACAGAAGATGTCTGTGGGATGCAGGTGAACAGCTCTCATTACGGTAAACTTAAAAACTTCAATATTACCCGTGAGCGCCTGTTGAATGATCCATGTATCTGCGTTTATACGGGTGCATGGGTACTGGCACACAACTTCAGGTCATACGGAAAAAACTGGGACAGCGTGGGGATGTATAATACGGGGCCGAGCAAAAAGCTCATTGCGCAGCGCAAGGCCTATGCACAGGATATCAAAAATATATATCGCGTATTACTGGCCAGAAAAAAGTTACTTTCTGAACGTCTCGCGCCAGCTGCGGGAAAGGAACATGAGATAAAAACTACAGAAACAGCATCGCTTAATAGCGGGCAGTAAAAAGCCGCTCTGTTGAGCGGCTTAATTTTCAGGCCTTCAGTTTTGCAAACTCCTCAGCCATTTTCCAGAGCACCTGATTTAATTTGATGTCACCATCTATTCCTGTGACTTCCCGCGTTCTGGTCATCTTCCCTTTTTCCGTTCTGCCACGAATCCCCCCACGAATCACATTTTCCTGCACCACATTAAACGTGGTCCATAAATCCTGGCCTCTGTCGAGCACACGGCGAGGGTTAATAATTTGCTCCGGGGTAATCGGCGCTTGTTTTCCATCGTACTTAAGTTCCAGGGCGGTCGCACCAAAAAGGCGCTGCTCAGGCAAAGTGAGCTGAATGCTTTTCATGAGGTCAATATTTTCATCAACCGCGTCAAATGTTTTCAGCACTGTGTAAGCGCCTTCAATAACCTGCCCGACAATATCCCCTTTATGGGGTACGCGGATTTCACCAAAATCCTTCCATGCAACCAGACCATTACTGCAAACCTGACGGAACATACCGGGGATCATTTTATAGCTGCTTGAACCATCATGGCTATTCAGCAGAATAATTTCCGGTACTTCTTTTCCATTAATCTGGTCATGACGACGCAGGCGAAGCATATGCTTTGTAAAGTCGCGTTTATCCTGGTCACGTGTACGTGACTGAGTCGCATAATACGGCTGAAAACCTTCATCACGTAAACGGTCAAGAATGTTAATGGTCGGGATATATGTATAACGTTCAGAGCGTGAATCGTGTTTATCCGATGAGAAAGCGCTGGGAACGATGCGCTGTAATTCAGCATTCGTCAGCGGACGGTCTTTACGGATCGAGGTAGGCATACGATAACGGCTTGCGAAACTGACCATTTTTATTTACTCCTGATTATTTAGTTAGAGATGAAGAAATAACGCGGTGAAAATTATCCAGCGGCATTGCAGCTGCCACCGGGCGACCATCTACAACCCAGACAGAGATATAATCCGGGCATTCGTCATTTATTAACGTCAGCTCAGAGGCATTCTCTGGCGGCGTAAAAATTGCCGGTTGTGGCTCCCCTTCCGTTGCTGCCAGGACCCAGCAAAACAGATCCGTGAACTGGGACGTGGTGAGGTTTGAATCACATCTTCCGGTAGATTCTTGAGCGGCGGTTTTGACGTTGACGTTTCGTGTGTGCATCCTGGTTTTCTCCTGTGGTGATGGTTGTCCATCTCCCTGGTGAGTTCTCTCGCGGCAAAGGGCAAAGGAGCAACGGCGAAGGGAGGAAGGAAAGGGGCGGAGACAAAAGTTTTTGCGGCACGCAAAAACTTTTGGCGGAGTGCATTTCACCCCTTGGATGACGACCCGACGGTGCTACGACAAGCCCTCCGCGTGAGGACGCACGGGGGATGGCCTCACCGGGGAAACAGGATGCACACACCCGACACGTCGGAACGGCGTGGAGCCATTAAAGCGACGGCATCAGCCGGCGCGGTGAAGGCGTTCCGGACGGCACGGCCGGAGAAGCCGCAGCCTTTGACCTTAGCCATCAGACCCTAGCGTCAGCCCGAAACCCGGAGGGGTTCGGCGGAGCCCGGCGGGTGCGTCAGCAGCCGCCCTGGCGGAGTGGGGCTCGACGACTGAACAGCGCTGCTGGTCAGGAGCCGAAGGGGGCCATAGCCCTGCCCTTTTTCCGGGTTATGGCCATGACGGAGCTGCAGCTGAGAAAGATAACCAGCAGGACGCCGGTTCTGATCGCAGGTGAGAAGGGAAGCACTGCAACGGGGAAAGGCAGGAGCGCCGGAGGCGCTTTCGCCCTCCCCGTTTCCCCGCAGGGGAAGCGTTTTTTGCGGTTGCCCCGATGATATGCAACGGGGCTAAGATTTCCGATCAGATCGGTTCTTCGCTGTCACCTCCGTTTTCCTGCTCATAGTGCATCATGGCCATATTCAGCAGGGCATTAAATCCCTCTATGCCAGCCCCGTCCGGCTCGCACTGTTCGCACAGGTGCAGCAGATTGGCCAGAAAATCCGTGATGACGGTTTGCACGCTTTCGCTTTCCCTGTTCAGCCCGGTTTTACGGGCAAATTTCCAGAGCACATCGGCAGCCAGCGCGGCGTGATCATCGTTGCTGCGGATTTTTATCGGTTCAGCCTGGCCGTGCAGGCGTTCTGCCATCGTCTCCAGCACGGTCGCCGGAACAGCGTTCAGTGTGTTGCTTGTCATTTTCTCTCTCCCTGCGGCAGGTCTACCCTGCCGCTCTGTCAGTCAGGCGGCCACGGTGGCCAGAAAGTTTTTCATAGCTTCGAAACGGCTGCGAAACTCCAGACGTCCCTGCCAGTCATTGAAGTAATAAACGGGGGTATAACGCACGCGATTTGCTTTCAGAGTCAGCGTATTACCGGTCACGACTTTCGCAGGGATACCCAGCAGTGACAGCTGGATAAAGGCCATATCAGCCACCATCGGATCGATATCTGTGCAGGTGGCATACAGCTGTTCTGAGGGGTTATATCCCGCCTCAGCCATCCAGTATGCAAAGGCAATAACCATCCCGCCGCTACCACAGGTAGGCTCATCTAGCGTCATCCAACCCTCACGCTTTATCGTCTCCTGAGCGCCGGGCATGAGTAGTCCGGCCATCAGGCGGGAAATGGAGGACGGAGAGAAATACTGCCCCATTTCATCCGCGCTCAGCTCATGCTCCATATACAGTGCGCCCAGAAAATCATGCATTTCACCCGCCAGCCCCTCCACCAACAGGCAGAACAGCTGTCTCATGGCGTCTAAATCGTCCGGCTGATACCGCCCGCAGATTCGTCGGCTGTTTTCGATGCTTTCTGGCGAGCGTATGCTCGCTATATCAAGCCCACTGGCGGCCAGGGTGATAAAGTCGCGGAACACTTCGGAACGGCGCATATATTTAGCGGTTTGACGGAACACACTGGCGAACTGCTTACGCGCCTCAGCTGGGGACTGCACCCGGACAGGAGCGGAAGCCCGCGGCTTCGGATCAGCCTGGTCTGCCAGGAACAGGGATTCAAAACTCAGTTGTGACATGGTTTCACCTTACCGGCCGCCCGCAGGCGGCCGCCTCCTGTTAAGCCAGTCCAAGCGCCGGATAGACGCTGACAGCCAGACCACAGTCAGCCTCGGCGGCGTAGCCCGTTTCGGCATTTATCACGGACAGAAACTGCTGCCACTGTGAGAAGCGCAGCGCGGGGACGCGTGCGCGTTTTCCGGCGCGGAGGGCATTTACAAATGCCTTCGCCTGTGCGACAGTTTGCGGGTCAAATTTCACGATCAATCTCCTTACTTTGGTTGTGATTGCCGGTTCACCGTTGCTGCGGCTACCCGGCGTTGAGAAAGCAGGGGCAACCCTGCTTTTTTAATGCGCGGAATTCAGCGGCGCATCGAGACAGAAACGGTTGATCACGTCGCCAATCAGCTCCCGGTGATTGCGGGTGTGCAGGTCATGGCACTCAAAGAAGCGCGCGCCGTACCGGACAAAAATTGCGGTCACATCCCCGCCCGTAAACTCCATCGATTTGAACGACTCCCCGCCGAACCCTCTGCACCAGTCCGTAAGCGCCAGTGTCTCCAGCTGGTCGATATAACGGGCTTCGGTAATTTCCCCCCAGGGACGGCGATAGCCGTCATTCCGCTGTTTCTGTACCTGAGTCGGCTGTGTAACGGTATTAACGGTGTTTTCACCCATCTTCCTGGAAGATTCGGAAGCGGCGGTTTTGACGTTGACGTCTGGTGTGAGCATCCTGTTTTCTCCTTCTGTGAACGATGGCGGCACCCTCTGCCGCCGTGGGTGATGCTGATTAACGCGCTTCCAGGCGCAACATGGCCTGAGCGAAATTTATGTTGTCGCAAAGGTCTTTACGCGCGATGTCCCACGCCTTTTGCCCGATAAAGCCGTATAAGCGGATGGCATGAGCCTGAGCCTGCAACCACGGCTGCATGACATGAAACGACACCAGAGGATATGAACGTTCCCAGCACAGCACGCCTTCCTTGTGAACGTTGTCGCTCATCAGGCTGAGAAGACGCAGAATTTCCTCAGCCTCTTCGTGCTGGCTCAGCTGGAGATTGCATACGTCGCAAAGCTCGTCCAGATATGACTTTTGCTCCGCGATAACACAGGTCAGACGCGTTTTCGGGTCTGTCCCCCATCTTCCGGTAGATTCTTGAGCGGCGGTTTTGACGTTGACGTTTCGTGTGTGCATCCTGGTTTTCTCCTGTGGTGATGGTTGGCCATCTCCCTGGTGAGTTCTCTCGCGGCAAAGGGCAAAGGAGCAACGGCGAAGGGCGGAAGGAAAGGGGCGGAGACGAAAGTTTTTGCGGCACGCAAAAACTTTTGGCGGAGTGCATTTCACCCCTTGGATGACGACCCGACGGTGCTACGACAAGCCCTCCGCGTGAGGACGCACGGGGGATGGCTTCACCGGGGGAACAGGATGCACACACCCGACACGTCGGAACGGCGTGGCGCCATTAAAGAGACGGCATCAGCCGGCGCGGTGAAGGCGTTCCGGACGGCACGGCCGGAGAAGCCGCAGCCTTTGACCTTAGCCATCAGACCCTAGCCGTATGGCACGAACCCCGGAGGGGTTCGGCGGAGCCCGGCGGGTGCGTCAGCAGCCGCCCTGGCGGAGTGGGGCTCGACGACCGGACAGCAGCGCTGGCCGGGAGCCGAAGGGGGCCA
>Ga0153917_1000110_pt1 | contig 81945 bp, 74 predicted proteins | sample TSFL001MetaG_FD_104695 | JGI IMG/M metagenome (GOLD analysis project Ga0153917, IMG submission 104695) | Attine ant fungus gardens microbial communities from Florida, USA - TSFL001 MetaG | ecosystem: Host-associated > Fungi > Mycelium > Unclassified | place: USA: Florida, Paynes Creek Historic...
CCTATGATGGATTGGACAACAAAAGACTATCGTTTCTTTGCACGCCTGTTTAATCCAAATGTGGTGCTTTATACCGAAATGGTGACAACGGGTGCGATTATTTACGGCGGTGCCAATCGTCATCTTGACTTCAACAAAGAAGAACACCCAATCGTGTTACAGCTGGGTGGCTCAAATCCACAAGAACTCGCGACCTGTACCAAAATGGCAGAGGATTGGGGCTATGATGAAGTCAACTTAAATGTCGGCTGTCCAAGTGATCGCGTTCAGAATAATAAAATCGGTGCATGCTTAATGGCGGAACCTCATCTGGTCGCCGAATGTATTCATAGCATGCAAAAAGCCGTATCGATTCCTGTGACGGTAAAACACCGTATCGGAATTGATGACATGCAGTCTTATGAAGAAATGCTGCATTTTGTCGATACTGTTGCGGCAACGGGTTGTAGCCATTTTATCGTGCATGCGCGTATTGCGATCTTGCAGGGCCTCTCACCGAAAGAAAACCGTGATGTGCCACCTCTACGTTATGAAGATGTATATCGTCTGAAACTGGAACGTCCTCACCTGACCATTGAAATCAATGGTGGCATTAAAACCTTTGAAGAAACCCAGCAACATTTACAGCATGTTGATGGGGTGATGATTGGTCGTGAAGCCTATCACAACCCTTACCTGCTTGCAGAAATGGGACAACTCTGGAATCTAGAGGCGCCTGATCGTTTCGAAATCATGCAACAGATGATGCCGTATATTCATCAACGTGTTGCAGAGGGTGCACCATTATCCATTATCACACGCCATATTTTAGGCCTATTCCAGAACTTGCCAGGCGCACGAAAATGGCGTCAGGCGCTCAGTGGCGGTAATGCAAAAACCATAAGTGATATTGAAAATGCCATTCAAAATATTCAGGCCGCCATGCAACGTACCGAAGACTACCTTAAAGAGCATCAATCCTGATTGATGCTTTAAAAAATGCCAACTTAATCACACTGTGAAATATGATTTTACAAATCTGAAATTTTTTCCAGGGTCGAACTTAACTTCCTTATAATTAAGGTAATCTTCAAAAAATCTTCATTAAGATTTCATTATAAATCGCAAAAATTGTTATATTATTACATTACATTTTGGTTTTTTTGAGTTTTATCGCTTACTATGTGCCGCGTAATAGATTCTGGCACACGTTCAGTTGTTTTGAAAATGCGGTAGAGATTCACAATGATTTATGATGTACCTTCAGTTGATCACAGTATGATTCACCCACCCTCGCAACAGGTGGTTATTCCTTATCGAGAAATGCCGAAGCCTCCATCAGTAGCAGGGATTGATGTAGATAAATTCTCTCAAAAGCTCGCTAAAAGAGCATCGTATCGCAGCTCATCTCAATGTGCCAAATTCGTCAGAATCGCTTTACAATCCGCAGGGGCTAAAATCGTACAACACCCTGTCGCAGCTTCAGACTGGGGTGGTACCTTAAAACAAATCGGCTATCAACAAATTACGCCTGATTTTAATAACCCTCAGCCAGGTGATATTTATATTATTCACCGCACCAAAAAACATCGTTACGGCCATATTGCAGGCTTCACAGGTTCACAATGGGTGTCTGACTATAAGCAACGCAGCTATGATGTTTATAAAGATCCAAATGTCACTTACAGCTATTACCGCTTAGCACCGCAATATCCACAAGCTTAATCGTTCAGAAGATTTAAGTCCTGAGCTTATCCAGTTTTTTCAGGACTTCCGCAACGGCAACCATTGCAAAGCTTGATGTCACCACCACTGCAGAACCATAGCCCCCACAACGTAGTCCAGCACTAGGACACACCTCTGCGCTCGCAAATGGATTATCGATCGAATAAACGCAAGTGATACCAAATTTCTCTTTTGGCTTTTTACAAATCCCCATTGAACGAAGTTGAGTACGCAACTTTGCCAACATCGGATCTTGCTCGGTCTTCGACAAATCTGCGACACGAATTTTCAGTGGGTCCAGCTTACCGCCTGCACCGCCCGAAACAATTAAGGGAATCTTGTTAAAACGACAATGCAACATCAAGGCAAGCTTGGCTTTGACGTCATCAATACAATCTAAAATGATCGTCGGAACTGGATCTAATATTTCTTTGACATTTTCTGGTGTGAGATAGTCATCAATCACATTCACTTTCATGCGTGGATTAATCTGACGGCAACGCTCAGCCATCACTTCAATTTTCTCTTGTCCCAGTGTTGAACTCATTGCAGGCAATTGACGGTTAATATTCGATGCTGCCACGACATCCATATCCACCAAAGTGAGCTCACCAATTCCCGTACGTGCCAGTGCTTCAACTGCCCAGCTTCCTACACCACCGATCCCGATGACCATGACATGGCTTTGCTCATAATGAGCAAATGCACTTTCTCCATAAATTTTGGCAACACCAGCAAAACGGCGGTCATATTCATCATTTACAGGTACATCGGTCATAACAGTGGTGATCTATACATTTCAGCAAAGCACTATTTTAACGTGTTTCACGCGGTTTGGGTTAGGAAGATGAGACTTTGCCCGTGAATTGGTGGCGTCGGCTTAACATCAGCAAGACTACAAAAATAGCAGCACTCAACAATAGCGCCAGCAGATTGGCATTCACCCAGCCCAACTGAGTCAAAATCGGTGCTGGCAGGAAAGCACCTAAAGTTGCGCATAAGGCAATGATTGTTTCATTCATACCTTGTACACGATGCTTTTGCTGTTCATTTAATCCAGCCAGTAAGGTAGAGGCACCAGAATATGCAAAGTTCCAGCCCACACCCAACACAATCAGGGCAGCATTAATATAAATCCCCTCTTGTCCAAGCATAGGAATCAAAGAGGACAGCATCAGTAAAATAAAACCCGCATAGATCGTGCGATGCGTTCCCCAGCGTTGAATCAGCTTAGACACAAAGAAAGAAGGAATAAACATGGCCAAGACATGGAACTGAATAGAGATCGACGCGTAATGAAATGAATGATGTTCCTTTAAATGTAAAGAAGACATAATCATCATGACATTCATCACATAGTAGGCAAATGCCCCACTGATCACAGCCGCGACAATCAGATTAATCGGTAATTTAGCGCGCTGTATCGAATCTGCCACAACTTGCTGTGCCTGCTGTAATTTAAATTTCTGATTCCATAAATACAAAATTGGCGATAACAACACAGCCAGTACACTGAAAATTAAATAGATCGCAGTAAAATCAGGTAAGCCTTGTACCTGTTGAAACTGAATCGCTAACATCGGTGCAATCACAGCGGCAACCACACCACCAGAAATAACCATCGCCGTCGCTTTTGGGATTAAATCCGATGACAGACGATCCGAGGCAGCAAAGCGGTAAAAGTTAGCTGTAGAAATGAATAAACCAAGTGAAAAGTGACTGAGACACAATAAATAAAACTGCTCAGTCTGTAAGGCAAGATAACCCAACACACCTGCTAGAAACAGACAAATGCATCCCAACTGAAACACCAGATGTCGCCCTAGCTTTTTCATTAAAAATGAAAAGATAAAGGTGGTCATTAATATCGCTAAAAACTGCAAACCATAGGGCACTGTCGCTAAGGCCTGCGTGGGTGCAAGTTTTAACCCCACAATCGCTGAAATCGTTACCGATAATACTGCTGCAATTAAATTGAATGCTTGTGCAACCAATAAATAATAAACATATCGTGGCAGTTGATTCAAAGCCATCATCCTTAATGATTAATTAAAAACACCTTAACTCTGAACCGCTAAAATTTAAATAAAAAAATAAGGAAATTAACCTTTCATTTTTAACTCTTATTTTAGAGATTAATCCGCGCCTAGCTATATCTTGGCATAAGAACTTAATACAAAAGAGATTTTATTAAAAAAGCAACTAGCCCAACAACCTAAATCAAGTTATTAGAATCCATTGCATCGTAAATAAAAAGGAAACTAACAAGGATTATTGTATGATAAAAAATAATTCATTCGAAAACATAATTATGAATAAACAAGATCAACAAAATATTATCCTATGTATTCCTGGTATCTGGAAAAATCATCAAAACTTATTACATGCTCTCCTTACTCATGACACAGGATATATTTACGCAGGCGTAATTATTAAATCTTTAACCAGTGATTATTTTGCTGAAATTGAAGAATATAAAAATGATCCTAACGTCAGTCAGGTATTTAGGCAGCAGAGTATGAATCGTTTTTCAGAGCGAGAATTACAAGAAATTGAACAACATCATATGGTCATTTATGTGATTTGCGAAGCTGGATCAATAGCGTTAGCACAACAAGCTTTATTATTGGGTCAGGCTCTACTCAAAGCGGGTGGCTTAGCCATTAAAATTGAAACATCTGGAATAACTCATCTTCGATCTGATTGGCTAAAGTTCAATGCAGAGAATCTATTTGATTTATATAAGGCATTTATTGCAACTGTTTATGATCAGGACTCACTTTATTCTTGTGGCATGCATCAATTTGGGAAATCTGATGGATGTATAGATTTAAAAGTAGAACATGCCTCATATATTTTGAATCAGTTTTTACTCTATCTCCTTATAGAAAACCCAACACTTTTAGAGAAACAAACTTTTTCTGTAGAAGAAGGCGCTGAAGTATTAAAACTTCACAGAAAAGAATCGAGTGATTTCTTCGAGAAGGAATCACTGTATTTTAATCGATGGGGTGTTTGGTCGTTAAAGCAGAACTTTAGCTTAAAGAAGTTATTCAGATTTAGCTAAATTTGATGTGAAAAAAGCCCTGTAAATTTACAGGGCCATATCAAACTAAGCAGCAATCAAATTACGTAATACATAATGCAAGATACCGCCTGCCTTAAAGTATTCCACCTCATTCAAAGTATCGATTCGGCAGAGCACTTTAAATTTGGCCTGACTACCATCTTCCCGAACCACTTCAACATCGAGGGTCTGATGCGGTTGGATATCATCGGACAAGCCATGAATAGAAATAACTTCATGCCCAGTTAAGTTCAAGGATTGACGAGTTTGTCCATCTACAAATTGCAATGGCAACACGCCCATTCCCACCAAATTCGAGCGGTGGATTCGTTCAAAACTTTCTGCGATAACGGCTTTAACGCCAAGTAGGTTGGTTCCTTTGGCAGCCCAATCCCGTGAAGAACCCGTACCATATTCCTTACCGGCAATAATGATCAATGGTGTTTGCTGCTGCTGATAACGCATAGCGGCATCATAAATCGCCATCTTTTCGCCTGTTGGGATATAAAGCGTATTACCGCCCTCTTCTCCCCCAAGCATCTCATTTTTAATTCGGATATTGGCAAAGGTACCGCGCATCATCACTTCATGGTTACCACGTCGTGATCCATAAGAGTTAAAGTCTTTCGGCTCAACGCCCTGATCCTGTAAATAACGTCCAGCAGGACTATCTTTCTTGATATTACCCGCAGGTGAGATATGGTCCGTTGTAACCGAGTCTCCCAGCACAGCCAGAATATTCGCCTGTTCAATATTGCGGATGGCTTTCGGCGGCTGGTTAATTTCCTCAAAAAATGGAGGATGGCGAATATAGGTTGAGTTGTTTTGCCAAGCATAAGTCTGGCTCTGTGGAATCTGGATCGCTTGCCATGTCGCATCTCCGTCAAAAACAGCGGCATATTCCTTATGGAACATGTCAGTATTCACTTTCTGTAATACCGCATCAATTTCAGACTGACTTGGCCAAATATCTTTGAGATAAACATCTTGTCCATCTTTGCCTTGTCCAATGGGTTGCGTGGTTAAATCAGTACGGATATTGCCTGTTAGGCCATAAGCAACGACTAATGGTGGTGATGCTAACCAGTTAGTTTTCACCAATGGATGCACACGTCCTTCAAAGTTACGGTTTCCTGAAAGTACCGATGCCACATTTAAGTCATGACATTGAATAGCTGCTTCAATCGGTTCAGGTAGCGGCCCCGAGTTGCCGATACAGGTTGTACACCCATAACCCACTAGGTTATAGCCCAATTGATCCAGATAAGGCGTTAAACCAGCTGCTGCCAGATAATCCGTCACCACTTTAGAGCCCGGCGCAAGTGAACTTTTGACCCAAGGTTTACGCTGCAAGCCTTTTTCAATCGCTTTTTTAGCCAGTAGACCCGCAGCCAGCATCACGCTTGGGTTTGAGGTATTGGTACAAGAGGTGATCGCAGAAATGACGACATCACCATCATTTAAAGGATAAGATTTTCCATCAATGGTACAAGAAGGTTCTTCATGCGCAAGATTGGCTTTCTTGGCCTCGACCGCTGTACCGCCACCACCTTCATTTTCCAGACGCTCTTTGGCTTCTTTGGCGGGTTTCAGGTTCAGCTCCATTAAGGCATTAAAGGTTTTTGGTACATCAGACAATAACACCCGATCTTGGGGACGTTTCGGCCCTGCCAGACTGGCTTGCACCGTGCCCATATCCAGACTCAAAGTGTCGGTAAAAACAGGCTCATCGCCTGCATTACGCCACAGCCCCTGAGCTTTACTATATGCTTCCACCAAATCAATACGTTCTTGCTGGCGGCCTGTCAGAGCTAAATAACCGAGTGTGACTTCATCGATTGGGAAGAAGCCACAGGTCGCGCCATATTCTGGTGCCATATTGGCAATCGTGGCACGGTCTGCCAACGGTAAATCAGCCAGACCATCGCCATAGAATTCAACAAATTTACCCACTACACCTTTTTGACGTAGCATCTGGGTAATGGTCAATACCAGATCGGTTGCAGTAATGCCTTCATTCAGTTTACCCGTCAATTTGAAACCAATCACTTCTGGAATCAACATCGATACAGGCTGTCCCAGCATTGCCGCTTCAGCTTCAATCCCACCCACACCCCAACCAAGTACACCCAATCCATTAATCATGGTGGTATGTGAATCTGTGCCGACCAAAGTATCTGGGAAAGCAAAATTTTGCCCTTCATCTTCTCCCAGCCACACCGCTTGCGCCAGATACTCCAGATTAACCTGATGGCAAATCCCTGTCCCTGGGGGAACAACACTAAAGTTATTAAATGCAGACTGTCCCCAACGCAGGAATTGGTAGCGCTCACCATTTCGCTGCATTTCAATTTCAACGTTCTCGGCAAAAGCCTGATCATTGGCGAAGTAATCCACCATCACCGAATGGTCAATAACCAGATCCACTGGCGAAAGCGGGTTAATACGGTTCGGATCCCCTCCTGCTTGCGCCATTGCTGCACGCATGGCAGCCAGATCAACGACGGCGGGAACACCAGTGAAATCCTGCATTAATACACGAGCAGGACGATATTGAATTTCCTGATCGGAGCGTTTGCTTTTCTGCCAGTCTACCAGCGCCTGAATATGCTCAACTTTTACACTTTTTCCATCTTCAAAGCGCAGTAAATTTTCTAGCAAAACCTTGAGTGATTTGGGTAAGCGGTCAATATTACCCAGTGTCTGTGCGGCTCGGGTGAGGTTAAAAATTTGATAGGATTTCGAACCGACTGTTAGTGTTTGTAATGCATTGAAACTATTGATTTTGCTATATCTGGCCATAAGGTTACCCTCCCAGTATTGGCTGATTGTTTATTATGAGGTTCTTTCTTTAATGTAACCCTGTTTGAAAAAGGATGTGTTCCCTTTTAGTTACCTTATTTTTAACGGGATTATTATTGTGATCCGAGATGTAAGGCGGCACATGAGTTTTGCCAGAGTTGCTGGGCAAGTTGTGCTTGAGGTCGCTCAAGTATTTGCGCCAGACTGTCTAACACATAAGGTAAATTGACAGGCGTATTGCGGGTTCGATGTTCAGTTGACGTCTGACAGCACAACGGCGTCATATCTGGACAATCGGTTTCAATGACCAGATGTTCCGAACCAATAGCATGAACTACCTGATGTAGTTTTTTGGCATTTGGATTGGTAATTTGCCCTGTGATGCCGATTTTGAATCCCAGTTTGATCATGGCTTTGGCTTCTTCAACACCGCCGCTGAAGGCATGTGCAATCCCACCCAATTTGAATTTTTGAGCTTTTAAAATTGCTATCGTATCAGCATGGGCTTTACGAATATGTAATAACACGGGTTTCTGATATTGCTTGGCGAGTTGCAATTGCTCAATAAAATAATGCTGTTGTTTGCTAAATAATTCTGGCTGTTTATGTTCTTTTAAAAAAGTATCCAGACCAATTTCACCCACCGCCACACAATCATGCTGCTGCAAAATCTGTTCTAAATATTGTAAATGTTCTAGCTGATGTTGCTCGATATAAAATGGATGTAATCCGGGTGCAAGATAAGACTGCGGCACATTCTCCCAGCTTTGTAATTGCTGATGTGTCTGGATCAGGTCATTAAATCGTGATTGTAGAAAACCGATTAATACCAATGCATCGACCCCAACCCGCTTGGCCTGCTCAGCCAGATGTTGCCGATCATGATCGAAATCGGCAACATCAAAATGGGTATGGGTATCGAACAGTTGCATTAGCGCTTACTTTTTCTCATTTGCGACAGGGGTAGATGCAGCTGGCGCGTCCACTTTTGGTAAATATTCAGGTTTTAATACCCCTTGTAATTCACTAAATGGAATCACCAAACGCGGTAAACCCACCACATAAGGGCCAATGTCATATTCACCATATTGCAGGATCAAGCCCTGTTCGCCCAATAAGAAATTATCTGTCAGCTGAAATGGCCAAGCCTGCTCATATTCTTTAGGATCAGTAGCTAGCTTTGAATCCACAATCCATGTTTTAAATGCTTCATGTGCCAGCTTCTCTAAAGTCGCTTTTTGTTTTGGCAATAACAGATCATGCAACTGAACCTGTTTCTGATTTGCCAAATCAAAGTTGTAATAACGTTGTGAGGTTGCACCATGTGCCCCACCTAAATAACTGCTGCTATTGAGCACCACTGTTGCCAGCTTACCTTTCGGCTGCAGGATCTTCGGCTTGATCATTAAGCTGATTTGATGGCTACTACTTAAGGCTTTCAACTCTTCATCAATTTTGACAAATGAATCTGCATATAACTGCGCCTGACTGTCCAGATCTGATTTGGATTCAGTGTTTTTGGGTGTTGAAGCCGCAGGTGTATCTGCATCAACCACCTCTAGCATCCGACCAAGCTGGTTAAGAATTTGTTGATCCAGTAATTGATCGATAAATGGGAAATTACTTTGCAAGCGTTCAACAGTAAAATCTGGGCAGGTATTGCCTTTGCATTCAGGTAATTTCACCTGAATCTTAACCGTTTCCCCTTGTAAAACAGGTTCAGCTTGCTGCTGTACCGCAGGTGGATTTTGCGGCTTATCCTGTGATTCTTTTGGCTCTGATTTCGGCTGGCATGCTGCAAGCAAAACAGCACATGCAAGAACGCTATATTTATAAAATGTTTTCATCTGAGACCTATAAGCATTGTTATTACACAAGATTTTTAAATGCTATCGAAGTTAGTGCAAAACTGCTAGAAGCACATGCAATTTCTATACGAAACTCAAAAAAGCTGTTCTAAACGGAATCAAAACATGCGTTGATAAATTTCAGCTTGCAGCATTTTTTGAGTCTGTTCAGTGGTTAAATAAATATCCAGTTGTGGGGCATCTTTACTGATTTCATTGGCACGATAATGTAAGCCAATGCCTTCCCCATCAAAGAACCAGTCTGCTTGTCCCCAATACAGTTTTTTCGGTACCTGTTTTTTTACTTCTGCCGATTGTTTTGCAATCCATTGTTGATAATGCGCCTGAACAATTTCGTTTAATGCATTTTGCTGGTCTTTCTGGATCACATCTAGCACACTAAGACTCTTTTGTAACTTACGATCTGCAACAAAGAAATAGAAGCGATCTTTCACTGCCATATCTTCTTGCTGGGCATTGACCCCAACTTGTAACAGTACATATTGATTGCGTTGTGAAGCAATTCGAGTATTCAGGTGCAGCTCATAAGCCTTATTTTTTGAATACTTGTCCTGCCACTCATCTGACTTTTTCACATAGGCATTAATGGCTTGTTGCAAGGTCAGATTTTTATCCAGTTCAATTTGTTGCTGGATCACTTTGGACTGATTTTTTGCAATCCATGCATTTAGCCATTCATCCTGAGTTTTTACCGTCTGGATATCGACATCAATACAGTTTTTCTTTTCACAAAATGGCAAAGCATAGTCCGCCTTGGCCTCTTTCATATTTAAGTAAGGCAGGACTTCTGCTTTTTCGACGGGTGCCGCAGCCTGTTTGCTTTCGGCGGTATCGGCTTTATTTTTATCTGGATGATCACATGCGGTTAAAGCCATCATTCCAATCAAGACACTGACAGCAAAAAGTGGTTTTAAAGCATTCATCTCATCATCCTTTATTTTTAGATCGTTCAATTAAAAACAGCCTCTAATTAGAAGCTGTTTTTATGCAATTTAGTGTTCTCGTGTGTTACGGAACTGGATATCAGGCCAACGTTCTTGCATCAACTGCAAGTTTACACGGCTTGGCGCCAAATAAGTTAGGTGACCGCCACCATCAACAGAAAGCTGATCATGCGCCTTTTTCTTAAACTCATTCAAGATTTTGTCATCATCACAATGAATCCAGCGTACCGTATGAACACTCACAGGCTCATAAATACAGTCCACTTTATATTCTTCTTTTAAGCGATATGCGACCACATCAAACTGTAACACACCGACTGCACCAACAATCAGGTCATTACTGATTTGAGGCATGAAGACCTGTGTTGCCCCTTCTTCAGATAACTCTTTCAAACCTTTTTGCAATTGCTTCGATTTCAAAGGATCTTTCAAACGTACACGGCGGAACATTTCAGGTGCGAAGTGTGGAATACCGGTAAAGTGTAAGTTTTCACCGCTGGTAAAGGTATCACCAATCTGAATCGTACCGTGGTTGTGCAAACCAATGATATCACCCGGCCAAGCTTCTTCCAGATGCTCACGCTCACCCGCAAGGAAAGTCAATGCATCACTGATACGCACGTCTTTACCAATACGTACATGATTCATTTTCAAGCCTTTTTCATATTTACCTGAGCAAATACGCATGAAGGCAATACGGTCACGGTGTTTCGGGTCCATATTGGCCTGAATCTTAAAGACAAAGCCAGTAAAACCTTCTTCTTTCGCTTCAACCACACGTTCTTGGGTTGGATGCGCTTTTGGTTCTGGTGCCCAGTTAATGAAGGTATCCAAAACATGGTCAACCGCGAAGTTACCCAATGCGGTACCAAAAAGCACAGGCGTTTGCTTGCCTTGTAAGAATAATTCACGGTCTAGTGGTTCATTGGCCATTTGAACCAGCTCAAGAGATTCTTCAAAAGAAGCCCATGCCAACTCACCCACTTTTTCACGGATATCTGGATGATCATAACCATCACGAACATCGATATCGGTAATGGTTGAACCAAAACCAGCCTTATAGACATAAAGCTTGTCTTCAAGCAGGTTATAGACACCTGCAAAGTCACGTCCCATACCTAAAGGCCATGTGATTGGTACACAACGGATGTTTAGAACATTTTCAATTTCATCCAGTAACTCTAATGGCTCACGGATTTCACGGTCCATTTTGTTCACGAATGAAATGATTGGCGTGTCACGCATACGACACACTTCCATCAATTTAATGGTACGTTCTTCGACACCTTTTGCACCGTCGATCACCATCAATGCAGAGTCAACCGCCGTTAAGGTACGGTATGTATCTTCCGAGAAGTCTTCATGTCCCGGCGTATCCAGCAAGTTGATCGTGTGCTTTTTATAAGGAAACTGCATCACTGACGTGGTAATCGAGATGCCACGCTCTTTTTCCATTTCCATCCAGTCGGATGTGGCAGAACGGTCAGACTTACGGCTTTTTACCATACCCGCAACCTGAATTGCCTTACCCCATAACAACAGTTTTTCTGTCATGGTGGTTTTACCCGCATCGGGGTGGGAAATGATCGCAAAAGTCCTGCGGCTCGCGACTTCTTTAGCTAATTGCTCTTTAAACATAGGGAAAATCTTCAATATGTACACAGTTATGTACACATTTATAAATATGTACTTGAACTGAAAAAGTGGTAATTCAAAATTGGCGCAATTGTAGCAGATTTAGAGAAGATATTTATTGATTGTTGATAGATCTTGAGTTATCCACATCACAGTTAAAATCCACCTTATTTATTAACCTTTTATGACAATCTCATCATCAAAAGCTCACTTTATATTCAGCAGAATTTTTTAGCCATATACTCCCTTTGCCTAAAAATCGTTAAGGACATAAGAGTGAGTAAATCAGTACTTTTAGCTGAGCTAAATGCGATGATTGACCATTATTTTATAAAAAATGGCTCTCAACCGACTCGAATTCTACTTGGCTATAAAGCCTATACAGAGCTGATGCAAGATCAAAGTTTTGCAAATGAAATCAAAAACTCAGCCCTTGATCCCAATAAACGTAAGTATAAAAAACTAAAAATTAAAGTGACCAAAGACGATCATCAACTGGAACTCGAGTAACCAGATCCCTACCGCTCCAAGCGGAGCATCTAATCACCCCAATCCTGAGCCAAGATTCCTCAGGTTGCCCACTCTATTGATTTAGGTAATACTGAATAAAATGAGTAAGACCTCTCAATCCAATGAATCAAAAAAGCATATCCATTGTGCTCATTCCCGGCTTTATGTTAGATGAATCACTTTGGGATGAACTTGTTCCACTGCTCCCGGAAACATGGAATATCAGGAGAGCCAATTTATTACAGGGTGAGACAATTGCTGAAATTGCTCAGAACATTGCAAAAGATGCGCCTAAGAAATTTATACTCGTCGGGTTTTCATTAGGCGGTTATATTGCCCGATCTTTAACTGAACAATTTCCAGAGAAAATTTCTAGCTTAATTCTTATTGCCTCATCTTTACGACCTGACACAGAAGAACAAAAACAACAAAAGCTCACCGCGATCCGACTCAGCACCAAAGAAAAATTTCATGGTTTGAGTTCAATTTCTATCGCCAGAACCCTTCATCCAGCGGATGCACAAAATAAGCTGCTCATCAAACGTATTCAAAAAATGGGGATCAACCTTGGTTATGAGGCTTTCGTGAGGCAATCTCTATTAAACAGAAAATGTGGAGATATCAATAAAATAAGCTGCCCAACACTTATTATCTCTGCTGCTCAAGATCAACTCCGCTCAAAAGAAGAAGCACTGGAGCTTTCTCATAAAATTCGTGATTCAAAATTAGCAGTAATCGAAAATTCTGGACATATGATCCCCCTTGAGCAGCCTGAACAATTGGCTCAGGTCATTTCAGAATGGATCAACCAATAAGTACGAATGACTCCAATCAGTTTAAGTCTGAATTGCTAAACCAATTTTTCCATGAACTAGTATAGCGGGTTTCAATTGAAATCGCTGGGATCAATTTGCTTCTTAAAACCTCAGTTTGATCTATGCTTTTTGCCAATCGGGCTTTGACCGAATGGATACATTCACGATCCCCAAATTCACATCGGTCTAAGGTTGTGCCTCCACAGGGACCATTGGCGAGACCTTTGGGGCAGGTTTCAGGGCAGATATAAAGCGTGTCATCCAGTCGACAGTGACCACAGCTTTCGCAACCCACCAACTGTTGTTTGCTCCAATGTTCCATTTTCAATAAAAGATGCTGCGGTCGCGGTTTATTCCAGAAATTGGCTTTAAAAATAAAACGTCCAACTCCCAAGGCAGCGTGAGAAGCAAAAAAAATGTGGTGCATTAAATGCATTTTCTTATATTTAAGGATTTGGATCTGGGAAACAGGTTTTGAAAAAGTGGACAGCTCAGGTTTAAGCTCAAGGCCTGAATCCATTTTCCACAGGTCTTTCCATGCTTTTTCACAGGCCGCTAAAGACCAGTTTTCAAATTGCTTTAAAAACTGTTCCAGTTTCTGTTGTTCTTGTGGCTTATGACAAGCCGATAAATGCACACCAGCATAACCGAGATGTTTACAGATCAGGATCTGCAATGCACAACGCGCGTAGACATTTGCTTCCGCCTGAACAGGATCCGCCGCATACTCACGCTCAAGAATATCCACAATATGCGGCACAATCACCAGTCCAGCGACCTGATTTTTCACCATAAATTGCGCGCGTTTTAAGGTCAGTGGCATCACGCAGGCAATTAAAGGAAATTGTTTATAATTCTGAGAGATAAAGGATTGGCTGTGCTGAAGACAATCCAGATCAAATCCAAGCTGAGTAATGAGAAAATCTGCACCCGCTTTTATCTTTTTATGCAGTTTTAGATATTGGGCATCCCGCTCAGCCTCAGTATATTTAAATGGATTAAAAGCCACTCCAATATTAAACACATTCCGTTGTTTGGCTGCCATCACAGCACTCACAGACTCTAAATAACGAGAGCGTTGTGCAGGAATTTCCCGCCCAAAATTATGGTTCTTCAGTTTATCTCCAGTTAATAAAAGAAGATTGTGATATCCCTGCTGCTCGGCCTGATCGAGAAAGTGTTCAAATTCTTTAATATCCCGACCTTTACCTGAAAAATGTAGAAGTTTTTCAATCTCAGAAGAATATCTTTGTGCCAATTCTAATGGCGCTGGATCTTCGTCACTGTGCACGCGATCGGCCAAAGTCATCATTGCCGGAAAGCCAGCCAGACTTTGTGTTACAGCCAAGGTATCACGCTTAGAGCAAAGATATTCCACCAGAATACAGAATCGTTTCTGCTCTAAACACTGAGAAAATAAAGACATAATGAAAGAGATTTAAAAAGGAAGAAGTCAGGCAAATACTGCTGGCCTGAAATTATAAGTGATACGCTTTGAAAGTAAACCTCAGAATAATTTCAGGTTCAGTTGCTTCAAATTATAGGCACGCTATCGTCGTGAAATACCCGCTACGCCTAATGAAATGCACAAACATGAATTTTACTCACTTTCCATTGAAACAAAATCATTTTTATTCATGTCATGTTTCAAGTATAAATTAGCTCATGCTCTTCATACGAGACAATTTGAGGGTTGATTCTGATGGAACTGCTTCGGCAAACATCAGAACAGACTGAAAATCCGATTGACTGGGAAGATCCAAAAAATTGGAACATCCAGAAAGGGCAACACAGAAATAAGGTTTTATCTCAGAAATTAGGGTATCAGATCATCATGAGCAAAGAGTTTACATTTACGATTAAGCGCATTAGTTTCGATGAAAACTATCAGCCCTCAGACAATACGCGTATCACCACCAACTTTGCCAATCTGGCGAGAGGTGAAAGCCGTCAAGAGAATCTGCGCAATACCTTAAAGATGATTAACAATCGTTTTAATAGTCTGGCGCATTGGGATAACCCGACAGCAGACCGTTATTCTGTTGAGCTTGAAATTATTTCAGTTGATATTGATGTTGAAGGCAAAGGTGAGACCTTCCCTACAATTGAAATCCTGAAAACAAATATTGTTGATCATAAAAACAATCAACGCATTGATGGCATCGTAGGAAACAATTTCTCCTCATATGTCCGTGATTATGATTTTAGCGTATTACTGCTAGAACATAATAAAGATAAACCGAAATTTAGCCTTCCAGAAAACTATGGCGAGCTACATGGGAAAATCTTTAAATCATTCTTGGACTCAAAAACGTATAGCAGTAATTTTCAGAAATCTCCTGTGATTTGCCTGAGCGTTTCGAGCAGTAAGACTTATCATCAAACTGCAAATCAACATCCCGTCTTAGGGGTTGAATATCAACAAGATGAATATTCTTTAACGGATCAATATTTCGAGAAAATGGGCTTGAAGGTTCGCTATTTCATGCCGCCAAATAGCGTTGCACCGTTAGCGTTTTATCATCGCGGTGATCTGCTTGATGATTACACCGATCTTGAACTGATCGGCACCATTAGCACGATGGAAACTTTCCAGAAAATCTATCGTCCAGAAATCTATAACGCGAATTCGGCAGCAGGAAAAACCTACCAGCCAAGCTTAAAGCATCAGGACTATTCATTAACACGTATTGTTTATGACCGAGAAGAACGCAGCCAGTTGGCGATTAAACAAGGCAAATTTACTGAAGAACAGTTCATCAAGCCTTATCAAACGATTCTTCAGCAATGGGCTGCAAACTAATTACTTTATTCACCTAGATAAACAAGATTATTGATTATGAAAATATTATTACCGACTTCAACTGCTGGCAGCTTACCGAAACCTTCTTGGCTGGCAGAGCCAGAAAAACTTTGGTCACCTTGGAAGTTACAAGATGAGCAATTAATTGAAGGCAAACAGGATGCATTGCGTTTGTCCTTACAAGAACAACGCCATGCAGGGATTGATATTGTCAGCGATGGCGAGCAAACCCGCCAACATTTTGTTACCACCTTCATTGAACATCTTGATGGGGTCGACTTTGAAAAACGCGAAACGGTTCGAATCCGTAACCGCTATGATGCAAGCGTGCCATCGGTCGTCGGTGCCGTGTCTCGTCAAAAACCAGTGTTTGTTGAAGATGCTAAGTTTTTACGCCAGCAAACCAATCAACCGATCAAATGGGCACTGCCTGGCCCAATGACCATGATTGATACACTTTATGATGGTCACTATAAAAGCCGTGAAAAACTGGCTTGGGAATTCGCCAAAATCCTAAATCAGGAAGCAAGAGAACTAGAAGCTGCTGGCGTCGATATTATTCAATTTGATGAGCCTGCATTTAATGTATTTTTTGATGAAGTAAATGACTGGGGTGTGGCGACTTTAGAGCGTGCTCTAGAAGGGCTAAAATGTGAAACGGCCGTACACATTTGCTACGGTTACGGCATCAAAGCCAATACTGACTGGAAAAAAACACTCGGTTCAGAATGGCGCCAATACGAAGAAGCGTTTCCGAAGTTACAACAATCTAAAATCGATATCATCTCACTCGAATGTCAGAACTCGCGTGTGCCAATGGATCTGATTGAACTGATTCGCGGCAAAAAAGTAATGGTCGGTGCGATTGATGTTGCAACCAATCAGATTGAAACACCTGAAGAAGTTGCCAATACGCTCCGCAAAGCACTTCAGTTTGTTGATGCAGACAAGCTCTACCCTTCAACCAACTGTGGTATGGCACCTTTATCGCGTCGCGTCGCGACAGGTAAACTACATGCCTTAAGCGCTGGTGCAGAAATCGTTCGAAAAGAGCTATCAGCTTAATATTTACCAATCTCTTGAGGGTTAAGGGTTACATAAACTAGCCCTTAACCTCCTCAAAAGATCAGGTTCAATTTGGGAATAAAGTGATGATTGAAGCGACAGACTTTAGAAATGCAATGTCTTTGTTAACCAGTGCCGTCAATGTCATTACCACGGCTGGCCTGTCTGGTCGTTATGGATTCACGGCCTCTGCTGTGTGTAGCGTTACCGACACGCCTCCGACATTATTGGTCTGCATGAATAAAGCATCGAGTTCCCATACACATTTTGTGGAAAATAAAATCCTCACCGTAAATGTGTTAAGCGCTCAGCATGAACATATTTCTAAAGCGTTTTCATCCCGATTAAGCCCAGAAGAAAGATTCAAACATGGTATCTGGACAGAATTAGAAACAGGTGCACCAGTCTTAGAAGATGCGCTGGTCAATTTTGATTGTGAAATCGAGCAAATTCAAGAAGTCGGAACCCATACCATCTTTATTTGTCGTATTGTGGCGATTCAGAAAAGTCATCATGATCATAGTCTGGTTTATTTTAATCGTGCTTATCATCAAGTGGGGCTGACGGAAATCGCTTAACTTCACCTTTTATATCAATCCTATTTCCGCCTTAAATTAAAATCTTCTATTTAGCACTCCGTCCAATGTGGATATGTCTTCATTTATCCACAAGTGTACCCCTGCTGATCTTCAATGGATCGTCATTTTCTTTGCAGAATATCTATCATCCAACTTGAGAATCATCAGTCAAACGTGATGACTTTAGCTTATTGCCTGATTCAGTTAGGATGAAGTAGGTTTCGAAACGTCATCTCTTCTGTTGCATTCTTAAAAGAGTAAAAATATGTCACAACAAGATTTTGAAAATGGATTAAAAGTTCGTACTGAAGTTATGGGCGAATCATTTGTAAAGCGTGCACAGGACAATACCGTGCCTTTCACACAACCGTTACAAGACTGGATTAATGAACATGCTTGGGGATCAACTTGGCAACGCGAAGGTGTATTACCACGTAAATATCGCTCTCTAGTGACAATCGCTTTCTTAACCGCACTGAAAAGTCCAACTGAACTCAAAGGACATATTCGCGGAGCTTTAAACAATGGTGCCAGTGTTGAGGAAATTCAGGAAGTCTTGTTACATAGCCTGCCATATTGCGGCGCACCTGCAACTCAGGAAGCCTTTCGGGCAGCACTTGAAGTGATTAATGACTATCAAAAGGATCTATAAAGAATTTTTTATTATCTTTTCAATAAAATATAAATTTATTTTCTAAAAAAGCCCTTATACATTAAGGGCTTTTTAAATATGTTGTGTAAACTTTAAAAGATGATGCTATTCCAGAATAATGGCTTGTTTTAGCGATGGATAACGTAATCAGTCTCTTAGGTATACTTTTATACCGTTTACTTAATTATCATTAAAATAATGTTTTTTAATGATTTTAATAAAAGAATCGGCTTGATCAATGCCTATATACTGAGAGATCACGACACCAACATTTAAATGTAGAGAAAAATCATTTAACTCAATAACTTCTAAATCACTATTTTCTAATGCGAATTTGTCGAAAAAAGGTTTAGGAAAGACACCTAAGCCTTCACCTTTCAAAATACTTTGTAATTGAAATTCAACGCCAAAGATTTCTTTGTTGATATAAAATCCTAACTGCTTATCGTATAAAACTTTAGCCAAACTTTCTCTGAAGCAACATCCTTCTGGATGTAAAATCCAACCTTTTTTACTACATTTTTCCAGACTATTATATTTATAAGCTTCTCCTTTTTTACCCACAATCACAAAAGGAAGTGTTCCAATCTTTGAGAAATTTATATTTTCCGGAAGCTGGAGATTTGATGGAATCATCAATGCAGCCAGATCAATTTCACCCTCATGAATTTGTTGAACCAGACTACGTCCCCAACCACTCGAAATATCAATTTCAGAGAGATGAGTCACCTGTTTCGATTCATAGATAACGGTATCTAATAAATCATCAATCAGTGTTTGTGGTATTCCAATCTTTACTACTTTTTCAAAAATTTCATTGTTTTCATAGTGAAAACTTTTGAGTAATTCTAATTGCTTTAAGATAAAGCATCCTTTGAAGTAAACTTTTTCCCCTAACCGTGTCAACTGCAGGGGACGCGTTTTTCTATTTAGTAGCGCACCTTTTACTTTTCCTTCAACATTATAAATGCGCTTGGTGACTGTTGATTGCTTCACGCCTAACTTCTCTGAAGCAATCGTTATTGATTGATTATCAACAACGTATATAAAAGCTTTTAGATCCCTAATATCCAAATTTATACACCTCACAATAGTTACCTGAAATACTTTCTAAATTGGCCAGGTGAGCATCCTGTCCAACCCCTAAAAGCACGTGTAAATGCGCTGTGCTCTGTGTAACCTAACGTATACGCGATATCAGATAGGCTCACATCTTTATCTTGCAGTAAAATTAATGCTTTTTCATATCTTTTTTGTTTGACAAGCGCTTTAAATTCCTCGCCCTCAGTGATTATTTTTTTAGATAACACTCGTGGTGTTAATCTCATTTTTTTTGCAACTTTGAATAGATAAGGCTCTCCTTCTGACAATGTCTCATTGATTTGTTCATTTACCTTTTCAATAAAACCAACAGAGTCTTTGTGTCCTCGTGGATATAATCTAAAAAAATCCTCGATACTAAACTCATCAAAGGTTTTACAAACCGTAGTAAAATCAAATATCTGCCTTGAGCACAATGAAGTTTTATAAATATCATCAAGACCTGACTCTAGAATACAATGAGTACTTTCCATATTGAGATGATCAAGTAAATATTTAATGCTTTTTTCAAATTCCTTAAGTAAAAACTCCCGACTTAATACATCACATCGATAGATCAATACCACTCTAAAATAATCTAAAGATAATTTATTAATTATAGAAAAAAAGGTCTCTACCTCTAACAGAAAAAAGATAACTGCATGTTTTAGCTCTTTATTTCCAATTTCAATAATATGCAGCTTTATATTTTTTTCACTATGTGAAAAAGTATGAAACATATTATTTATCTCATTTTCATCTCTTACTAAAGCGTAACAGACTTTTAAAATCGATCTTAAACAGTTTAGAACAACAGAACAAACATTTTAGGAAAATTAAATAAAAATATAATGAACCGTACATTCACTTTCATGTAGAGCAAAACAATGATAAATATATTTAATTTATATAATTCATGCTCTTATTAAAATAACTCCTCAACACTTATGGCTTATTGATATAAAAGTGCAATCTTATTGGCCTGTCTTGTTTCAATAAACCATAAGCAATGTATTCAACTGAATTAAAAATTCTAACTTATCAATCCCTGACACCCATCTTCTTTCCAAGATAGACGTTCAGCAATATATTCTTTATTAAAATCAATACGTAATTCACACCGTTTATAATCCTGTGTATTCGGTACACGAATATCCAGCACGTAATTCCATGTTTTAACAGCAAACAATCCTTCATTAAAATGAGGATTTCCAAGCAGATGGCGAAGCTGATCCTTATTCAGTCCGACATCTAAACGAGCAACATCGTTATATTCATAACGTTTCACCTGTTTCAGATAACTCTTGTTTATTTCTGGGAAAGTGATTTGCTGAGATTGTTCTAACTCTGCTTGAGCTTCCGTATTTGCCTGACTATTAAATGCAATGCCCGCAAGTGCAATCATCATTAAAGTTTGAATCTTATTCATATCTGTTCTCACTTCTTTATTGTTGGGAAGAAAGGAGAACCTGTCGGCTCTCCTTCATAGATAAATTTAGGATTAATCAAATGAACCACTTAAGCCAACACGGAAACTTGGATCACCTTGCGATGCGGCTGCAACACCACCTGAAAGAGACCAACGTCCATTATCGGCTGTCTTACGCAGCGTGACACCAACTGCATTTTCTCCACCGTGGTAAGCCGCGCCCACTGCATAGGTATATTTACCCGCAAGATAAGGTGCTGCTTCCAACGCCATTGCTGCCGCAATACCAGCATTGGCATGCTTTTTAACATCATCAATACGTTGGTTGGTATCATAGAAAGCCTGTTGCATTTGATCACCCAAGTTCGTCACACGGTCATCAATCGCACCCAACGCATCACCAACATTGTTATAACTGCCACCTGCAACGTTGTAGCTCGGTCCTTTCCAGCCTTTCTCTGGGTCATAACCTGCTCCACCACCCAACGCAGCACCAACATCTTCATAGGATTGATGTAATTGGCCACCATTGATCGCTTCTTGTGAGCCTTTCTCAATCCGTCCGTCCGCAACACCAGTTACTTTCTTACCGCCAGCATTAATGCCATCGGTTGTCATGCTCGGGCCTTTTTCTCCGTTCGGACCTGTAACGCTCACACCTCCTCCTGTGATCGTTGTTGAACCGTTGTCTCCTTTGACATTAACCTGCCCAGCATTAACTTGATCGGCTTCAACTTCTTTCACCTTGATCTTTTCTGCTAAACCGACTTCGTAGTCTGTGCTGCCATCGGCGTTCTGTTTGGTTTTCACGGTGACGTTCTTGTCACCTTCGCTCACTGTTGATTTCGCACCTTTGGCATCTTTCTTCACAGATGCTATCGCTTCATCAATGGTGTCATAGCCTGTTCCGCCAACATCTTTGGTGTTGATCGTGCCGTCTTCATTGACGGTGGTGTTGCCTCCAATTGCACCTTTAACACTGTCCATGATCTCGTCGACTTGACCGCCATTGATGGCATCTTTCGAGCCTTTTGCGATCTCACCGTCTTCGACACCTGTGATTTTCTTGTCACCGGCATCAATGCCGTCTTTGGTCACACTTGGGCCACCTTCGATGTGTAAGCCATCACCATCGACTCGGGTATCACCAGCAGTGATGCTGTCCACTTCCATATCTGGTGAGGTCGATACTTCGTAGTTGGTGCTGCCGTCATCATTGGTGCTTTCTTTCACCACAATGTTTTTGCCTTCACTCACCGTTGATTTGGCTTTTTCTGCTGCATCGCGGACTGAGTCAATCGCATCATGGACGTTATCTTTGCCTGTGTTACCCACATTGCCTGTCGTAATCGTGCCATCGTCATTGACTTTAGTATTGCCTCCGATTGCATCCCGAACGCTGTCCGATACGCCTCTGAGCTGGCCTCCGTTAATCGCGTCTTGGGAATCCGCGGCAACTCGTCCTGCTGCGACACCACCAATCACGGTATTGCCTGCGTTAATACCACCTGCGGTGATACTTGGTCCGATGTTGTTGCCCATTGGATCAACGAAGCTGAGGCCACCTTGGTTCAGAATCGTGCCATTGCCGTCTTTGTCTTGCAGGGTGATGCCTTTAGCACCGTATTCTGCTTCGTTACCTTCGCCATCTTTGACTTGGGTGCCTTTGGCAGTGAGGACGGTTTCGTTGCCTTCGTCATCAGTTGAGGTCACGCTGTCGAATTTAACGTCTTTGGCAGTGGCAACTTCATAGTTGGTGCTGCCATCGGCATTTTTGGTTTCGCTGACAACGATGTTGTCGCCTTCGGTCACTGTGGTTTTCGCTGCTTTCGCTGCATCACCCACTGCGCCAATGGCATCATTGATGTTGTCTTTGCCTGTGCCACCAATATTCGGGTTGGTGTAGCGACCTGTGTTTGGATCATAGGTGGTGTTCCCACCAATGATGTTTTTCACACCTTCGCCTTGGGCATGAAGCTGGCTGCCGTTGATGGCATCGGTTGAGTCTGCACTCACCGTACCTGGGGCAACATTGGTGAGTTTTTTACCGCCTGCATCAATGCCCTCTTTGGTCACGCTTGGACCACCTGCAATGGTCAGTCCATCTGTGTTGATGACGGTATCGCCCGCAGTCACGCTGTCCACTTTCAGGTCACGGTTCAGGCTGTACTTAATGTCATTGCCTTCTTTGCTAACCTGTAAGTTTTCTTCGCCATCTGCTGTACCAATATCAACGGTATCGCCCGCTTTCACCGCAGCTGCATTTTCACCATTGCTTTGGAGTGTCCAGCCTTTGTCTAATGCGGTAATGGCATCGCCAACATTATTAACACTGTCACCATTCACGGTGTAGTTCGGTGCAGTCACGGTACCATCTGGGTTCACAGTTGAACCACCGCCCAACGCATCTGATACGCTTTGTGCTGTACCTGCCAATTGGCTACCGTTGATGGCATCAGTTGAATCAGGATTCACATCACCTGCTGCAACACCTGTGATTTTCTGATTACCCGCGTTGATACCTTCTTTAGTGACACTTGGGCCACCCGCAATGGTTAGACCATCTGTATTAACAACGGTATCACCCGCAGTCACACTATCCACAACCAAGTCTTTTGCAGTTGCAACTTCATAGTTGGTACTGCCATCGGCATTGGTTGATTCAGTCACAACAATGTTGTCACCTTCGGTCACTGTAGTTTTGGCCTTCGTTGCAGCAGCACCGACTGCACCAATCGCATCATTGATGTTGTCTTGGCCTGTACCGCCGATGTCTGGATTGGTGTAACGACCCGTGTTTGGATCATAAGCAGTATCACCACCGATAATGTCTTTCACACCCTCGCCTTGTGCGTGTAATTGACTACCGTTGATCGCGTCAGTTGAATCTGCACTCACCGTGCCCGCAGTCACACCACTGATTTTGCCTGTTGCTCCATCAATGTTCACGTCGCCAACTTTAACCGAATCAAACTCAACATCATCCGCTGTCGCAACGGTATAAATGGTTTGTCCATTTGCACCTATTTCGCTTTCAACGGTCATGTTTTTACCAGCTTCAACCTCGGTTTTTGCTGCCGCAGTTTCACCTTCAATCGCATCTGCAACGTTGGCATAACCATTGTCATTGACCGTGAATGGACCATTCAGCTTGCCGCCTTCATTGGTTACACCACCACCAAGCATGTCACCAACTGAACCCACGCTGTCATTGAGCTGACCACCATTCACTGCATCTTTAGAACCCGCAGCAACTTCGCCATCTGCGACATTGGTAATTTTCTCACCACCCGCATCGATACCTGTACGGCTCACGCTTGGTCCAACTGGTGCACCTGATGCATCGGTAAATGCCAGACCAGTACCATTCAAAATGGTGCTATTGCCTTGTGCATCTTTGATAGTGGTGCCTGCAGCTGTCGTTGCAGTGCTGTTGCCTTGCGCATCTTTAACAATGGTGCCACCAGCAACCATCGTGGTTGAGTTGCCTACAGCATCTTTCACTTCAACACCGCTGTTATCCAGACGGGTATTGCCTGCTGTTACGCTGTCTACTTTCAGGTCACGGTTCAGGCTGTACTTAATGTCATTACCATCCTTCGCGACTTGTAAGTTTTCTTCGCCATCTGCTGTACCAATATCAACGGTGTCACCTGCTTTTACTGCTCCTGCATTTGCACCATTGCTTTGTAGTGTCCAGCCTTTGTCTAATGCTGTAATTGCGTCACCCACATTGTTGACATCACTGCCATTCACCGTGTAATTCGGTGCAGTCACTGTGCCATCTGGGTTCACGGTTGAACCACCGCCCAAGGCATCGGATACGCTTTGGGCTGTACCTGCCAATTGGCTACCGTTAATGGCATCGGTTGAATCTGGGCTCACCGTACCTGCTGTCACGCCACTGATCTTGCCTGTCGCACCATCAATGTTCACGTCACCCACTTGCACCGAATCAAAGTTCACATCACGTGCTGTCGCAACTTCATAGTTGGTACTGCCATCAGCATTCTTCGATTCAGTGACAACAATGTTTTCACCTTCTGAAACCGTTGTTTTCGCTTCACGTGCTGCTTGTCCGATAGAACCAATCGCATCATTGATGTTGTCTTGACCTGTACCACCGATGTTCGGGTTGGTGTAACGACCTGTCTCTGGATCATAAACAGTGTCACCACCGATAATGTCTCTCACACCTTCGCCTTGTGCGTTTAACTGACTACCATTAATCGCGTCAGTTGAGTCTGGGCTAACAGTGCCTGGTGCAACATTAGTGATCTTATTACCACCAGCATCAATGCCATCTTTAGTGACGCTTGGGCCACCAGCAATGGTCATACCATCTGTGTTCATCACGGTATCGCCAGCAGTCACGCTATCTACTTTCAGGTCACGGTTCAGGCTGTACTTGATGTCATTGCCTTCTTTCGCGACTTGTAAGTTTTCTTCGCCATCTGCTGTGCCAATGTCAACAGTATCACCTGCTTTCACCGCAGCTGCATTTTCACCATTGCTTTGTAATGTCCAGCCTTTGTCTAATGCTGTAATTGCATCACCGACATTGTTCACATCAGTGCCATTTACACTGTAATTCGGTGCAGTCACTGTGCCATCTGGGTTCACAGTTGAACCGCCGCCCAAGGCATCCGATACGCTTTGTGCTGTACCTGCCAATTGGCTACCGTTGATCGCATCGGTTGAATCAGGATTCACATCACCAGCAGTCACACCTGTGATTTTGCCTGTTGCACCATCAATGCTCACGTCACCGACTTTGACTGTATTAAACTCAACATCATCAGCCGTCGCAACGGTATAAATGGTTTGTCCATTAGCACCTGTTTCGCTTTCAACGGTCATGTTTTTGCCAGCTTCAACCTCGGTTTTCGCTGCCGCAGTTTCACCTTCAATCGCTTCGGCAACGTTGGCATAGCCATTGTCATTGACCGTAAATGGACCGTTTAGCTTGCCACCTTCATTAGTCACACCTCCACCAAGCATGTCACCGACAGAACCTACGCTGTCATTGAGCTGACCACCATTCACTGCATCTTTAGAACCCGCAGCAACTTCGCCATCAGCAACATTGGTAATCTTGTTACCCGCTGCATCAATGCCATCTTTGGTCACACTTGGACCACCCGCAATGGTTAGTCCATCTGTGTTCATCACGGTATCACCAGCAGTCACGCTATCTACTTTCAGGTCACGATTCAGGCTGTATTTAATGTCATTGCCTTCTTTCACAACTTGTAGGTTTTCTTCACCGTCTGCTGTACCAATATCAACGGTGTCACCTGCTTTTACTGCAGCTTCGTTTTCACCATTGCTTTGTAATGTCCAGCCTTTGTCTAATGCAGTGATTGCATCACCGACATTGTTCACGTCAGTGCCATTTACACTGTAGTTCGGAGCAGTCACTGTGCCATCTGGATTGACAGTTGAACCACCGCCCAACGCATCCGATACGCTTTGTGCTGTACCTGCCAACTGACTACCGTTGATCGCATCGGTTGAATCAGGATTGACATCACCTGCAGTCACGCCAGTGATTTTTCCTGTTGCACCATCAATGCTGACATCACCAACTTTAACCGAATCAAACTCAACATCATCCGCTGTCGCAACGGTATAAATGGTTTGTCCATTTGCACCTGTTTCGCTTTCAACGGTCATGTTTTTGCCAGCTTCAACCTCGGTTTTCGCTGCCGCAGTTTCACCTTCAATCGCATCTGCAACATTGGCATAGCCATTGTCATTTACAGTGAATGGACCATTCAGCTTGCCGCCTTCATTGGTTACACCACCACCAAGCATGTCACCAACTGAACCCACACTGTCATTGAGCTGACCACCATTGACTGCATCTTTAGAACCAGCAGCCACTTCACCATCAGCAACATTGGTAATTTTATTACCCGCTGCATCGATACCATCTTTGGTCACGCTTGGACCACCAGCAATGGTCATGCCATCTGTGTTCATCACAGTATCGCCAGCTGTCACGCTATCCACTTTCAGGTCTCGATTCAGGCTGTACTTGATGTCATTGCCTTCTTTCACAACCTGTAAGTTTTCTTCGCCGTCTGCGGTACCGATATCAACGGTATCGCCTGCTTTCACCGCAGCTGCATTTTCACCATTGCTCTGTAATGTCCAGCCTTTGTCCAACTCGGCAATCGCATCACCGACATTGTTCACGTCGGTGCCATTTACACTGTAGTTCGGAGCAGTCACTGTGCCATCAGGATTGACCGTTGAACCACCGCCCAAGGCATCTGATACGCTTTGTGCTGTACCTGCCAATTGGCTACCGTTGATTGCATCGGTTGAATCAGGATTCACATCACCTGCTGTCACGCCAGTAATTTTGCCTGTTGCACCATCAATGCTCACGTCACCGACTTTGACTGAATCGAACTCAACATCATCCGCTGTTGCAACGGTATAAATGGTTTGTCCATCTGCGCCTGTTTCACTTTCAACAGTCATATTTTTGCCAGCTTCAACTTCAGTTTTTGCTGCCGCTGCTGCACTGTCTAACTGGTCTTTGTTAACTGCATCTGTGCCTTCTGTTCCTTCTGCAACATTGGTGATTTTGTTACCGCCTGCATCGATGCCAGACTTAGTGACACTTGGACCACCTGCAATGGTTAGTCCTTCGTTGTTCATCACAGTATCGCCAGCAGTGACGCTATCCACTTTCAGGTCACGATTCAGGCTGTACTTGATGTCATTGCCTTCTTTCGCGACTTGTAAGTTTTCTTCGCCATCTGCTGTGCCAATATCAACGGTATCACCTGCTTTTACTGCAGCTGCATTTTCACCATTGCTTTGTAATGTCCAGCCTTTGTCCAACTCCGCAATCGCATCACCAACATTGCTTACGTTGTTGCCATTTACACTGTAGTTCGGTGCAGTCACTGTACCGTCTGGGTTTACAGTTGAACCACCACCCAAAGCATCTGATACGCTTTGCGCTGTACCTGCCAATTGACTACCGTTGATCGCATCGGTTGAATCAGGATTCACATCACCTGCAGTCACCCCTGTGATTTTGCCTGTTGCACCATCAATGCTCACGTCACCGACTTTGACTGAATCGAACTCAACATCATCCGCTGTCGCAACGGTATAAATGGTTTGTCCATCGGCACCCGTTTCACTTTCAACGGTCATGTTTTTGCCAGCTTCAACCTCGGTTTTTGCTGCCGCAGCGACATTGTCTAACTGGTCTTTGTTAACTGCATCTGTGCCTTCTGTTCCTTCTGCAACATTGGTGATTTTGTTACCACCTGCATCGATACCTGACTTAGTGACACTTGGACCACCTGCAATGGTCATGCCGTCATTATTCATCACGGTATCGCCTGCAGTCACGCTATCTACTTTCAGGTCACGGTTCAGGCTGTACTTAATGTTGTTGCCTTCTTTCTCAACCTGTAAGTTTTCTTCACCATCTGCGGTACCAATATCAACGGTATCACCCGCTTTTATTGCATCGGCATTTTCACCATTACTTTGTAAGGTCCAGCCTTTATCCAACTCAGCTAATGCATCACCGACATTATTCATGTCGTTGCCATTAATATTATAAGTTGGGTTTGAAACGGCCCCTGTTTCAGGGTCATAAGTAGAACCACCACCTAACGCATTGGCTGTGCTTTCGCCTTGTTCATCAACAACATCTTTAACGTGTTTTAATTGGCGCACATTCACGGCATCAGTGTCTTCTGCACCATCAGAAAGATGTTGAATACGACGTTCATTGCCTGCCGATCCAACAGAAACCACAGAAGTAGGTGCTGCTATTCCAGTTAAGAAACTGTCACCTGTTGCTGTAGACGTTACACTACCAGCACCTAAAGCAACATCATCAGCATTGGTCGCTACTGCATTTGAACCTAAAGCAATGCTTCGTGCTGCTTGTGCGTTTGCTGAGTCACCTAAGGCAATTGCACCTGCTTCTGCTGCTGTAGATTGATTACCCAAGGCAACCGAACCCTGACCAATTGCCTTGTTTTCATTACCAATTGCAATCGCTCCATTTGCAGCTTCTGTCGCATCATCATTACCTGCGGCAGTATTGTAACGTCCTAAAGCAACTGCACCATTACCATTGGCATTGTTCGGGTCACCAATCGCAACTGCACCATCACCACGCGCAACCTGATCACGACCAATCGCCACTGCACCACCTTCTGAGGAAGCTGCATTGGCACTGGTTGTGCCTGAACCCATTGCCACATTTTGGCCTGTGTCTCCTGTAGTCACACCATGACCAATCGCGATGTTGTCAGTTGTGCCACTTGACGTTGCAGCATCACGACCGATTGCAATGTCATTCTCACCTTGCGCTTGAGCATTATTCCCTGTTGCAATCGTTGAATCACCTATTGCTTGAGCGTTTGGACCTGTCGCAACGGAGTCAGCACCAGAAGCTGTTGCAACATGCCCCACAGCAGTTGAACGAAGACCGGTTGATTTTGCACCATTACCCAATGCTGTCGATTGAATACCAGAAGCCTCTGCTAAATTACCGTAGGCACTTGAGTAGTCGGCAGTTGCTTTAGCCCGGTTACCACTTGCAACTGACTGTAGGCCCGCAGCTTCTGAGAAATTACCAAATGCACTTGAGAAATCACCTGATGCTTTGGCTGAGTTACCTACTGCCATTGCATTTTGAGCTGATGCTTGGGCAAAGTTACCGAAAGCACCTGCATAATTGGCGGTTGCTTTTGCGCTATTTCCGACAGCTAAAGCATCCTCACCTTCTGCATGTGAGTTACGACCTACTGCTGTGGCTGATAAATTATTGGGGCCTTTTGCATATGCATTTGTACCAATTGCAACATCACCATTTCCTTCCGCTTTCGCTTTATCACCCATTGCGGTTGAACTTTCACCAGAAGCAATCGCTTGACGCCCAACAGCCGTTGAACCATCTCCTGTACCTTTTGCGCCAGTACCAATCGCAACCGAATCAGCACCATCTGCATTTGCTGCTGTGGTGGCATCGTAGTTTGCACCACCCGTCCCACTACCAATCGCAATACCACGCACACCTTTGGTCGTCGCAGCATTACCCATCGCGATACCACCAGTAGCACCTGCTGCTACAGTTGCAGTGTTCCCCTGTGCAATCGCAAAGTCTGCCTCAGCATACGTCTGACGACCCAGTGCAATCGCAGTATTACCACGTGCTCGGTTAGCGACACCAATCGCGACGTTGGAGCTTCCATCTGTTAAGTTACCAATACCCAATGCGGTACCAAAACCTCCACCAATAGCACGGTTACCCTGACCAATCGCAACATTGGCGAAAGTTGCGTTCGATTCATTAGCATTACCAATAGCAACACCGCCACCCGCTCCTGTCACATTTTTATTGCCGATTGCAACTGCGCTTGGAACATGATTCGCCGTGCCATCAGGGTATGGTTCATTGGATCCACCACCGCGACGTTGTGCAATACCCTGTACCTGATTATTGGTTTGATTAACGCGCGAACCACAACCAATCGCGACGCTGTTTGGCATACCATTGACAGTCGCCTGCCCAGCACTACCACATTGGTCATTGGTCGGTGAAATCGCAGTACTGGAGCCTTGGTTGGATGTACCCCCACCCATATTCGCTCCTGCAAAGGCACCAGTACTCAAGAACACTGTACTGATGGTCAGTGCAATTAAGCTTGGCTTAAGCTTCAAGAGTTTATTATTTTGTTGAAGAGATGAGGACGTGAGTTCCGTAACTGTTTGAATTGTAGTCACATTACGTTTTTTTGTGACGCCTCGTGCATTTTCAGAAACAACGGTCCATAAACTTAGACTTTTATTCCAGACTAAACGGTATATTTTATTCATAATTATGTGCCTTAAAAGGGATCAAGCACATATAAATCTAATGAAATACAACCTATACACATTTAACAATTAATACACTGTTTTAACAATTAAGACATTTTTTTATCATTTTTCGTCCATTATTCCCCAAAGGAATATTAATAAACATTAAAAACCTCAGGAATTAACAAAACAGGTCTTTGTTTTATAAAAGCATAAAAAATATAATAACCTAATGTATAAGGATTTTTAGGTCAATATCTTCTTTTTGCTATGAAAAAACAGTTACTTAATGTTCATAATGATTATCTAAAAATCCTTGTCGACACAGCTTCTAGATTTGGAATCCCTAAAGGGGAAATCATCAGATATTGTCAAATTCCTCTATCTTTGCTAACTGACGTCAATCAGAATGAACGCATGAGTTTCAATCAATGGATTGATATTGTGATTCGCCTGTTAGAGCTCCTCCCAGAAAAAGGTTTAGGTTATCAGTTAGGTTTTAACTGTAAGCTTACAACTCATGGTGCTTTGGGCTTTGCCTTACTGACCAACAATACCATTGGAAAAGTTTTAGTTGACTTGCAAAAATATTATAATATGCGTCTTCACAAAATGGATTTATCCATTTTAAATAAAAACAATAAAATCATTATTCGACTCAACCCACTCTACCAATTACCTAACCATTTAAATGAAAGCAAAAAAAATATTGTTAATAAGTTTTTTATTGAAAGTGCATTAATTGACATTGTAAATAATCTTCAACTTATTACCAATTACAACTTAACAGGCATAAACATTAATGTCACTTGGGATCAAGCGGATTATCATCAATTCTATGAAAAGCGCTTACCAATTATTCATTTTAATGAAGAATATAACCAGATCAGTTTTGATACCAAGTGTTTGGATTTACCCCTAACGTTTAGTTCACCTAGTGCTTATATGATTGCAATGGAACTGGTCAATAAAGAATACCTTTTCTATCAAGATCAAGATAACAAAATTATTTTAAAGGTAAATCAACAACTTAAATTCATACCTGGTTTTGGCTTTCCGAGCTTAACGGATGTCGCGACAAAGTTAAAAATTTCTGAAAGAACGTTAAAGCGAGAACTATCAAGCGCAAATACAACATTCTCATCGTTACTGCAATCCAAAAAATTTGAGTTAGCTAAAAAGTTAATTAACTCGAACCGAAATATTCAGGAAATATCAGATTTATTGGGTTATAGCCATATTAGTGCTTTTTCAAGAGCATTTATTGGCTGGACAGGAAAAAAACCAAGTGATTATATCCGTGAACAAAGAGTTTCTTTTAAAGATTACTATTTAAAACAGTCAAAAAAAATCTCCTGATCCAAAATTAAAAATAGAAGCAAAAATTAAGACAAAAAATTAAAACACTTTTGCTTCTAAAAATAAACACATTATGCTTTTATAAGCAAAACCCTTTAAATAAAAAAAGAATAGCAATATAATTATAATGCAACCTCCTTTTCACCTCAGCATTTTTCGTTAGCTGAGGTTTTTTTATGGCTAAAGTATTTTTATAAAATTAATACACACCAAATAAAAATTTAAATAATCTCAATATTCGTCAATCAAATTAAGAAATCTATTTTATTCTTCTTTTTCAGCTTTTATTTTTACACCATGATTTTAGATTTTTTATTCTCTTAATTAATTAAAGAAAAATTTCCAATATTTCTCCTACAATCTACTAAATTCAAAAATATTAAATTAGATCGATAGAACCGAAAAAGAACAGAGAAAATCTTATTAATATTTTACAATTGTTTAATTTAACCATTTGGTAAAATAAAAACCAAGATTATAAAACACATAGATTATTCCCATTTCGGTTTGTCAAACTTTAAATTCGATAAAAAATGATAAACTCAACTTTAACAATCTATATATTTGCGGTTGAAAATCAATAAGTATGATTTGCTTTGAAACGTATTGCCCCCTCAATATAATCTTTCAAATATTTACCAATCAATCGATGATCTTTCACATTGGTTGGCCAGAAATGTTCAAGCCCAATGTCACTAATAATATTTAAGATTGTATTAAAGGTGAACAATACTTTGAGCGATAGCGCATCCTGCTCTGCTTCAGGTAAAGCAAGCATTAAAAGTTCAACTGCTTTATTTGAAATGGGTACCAGTGTCTTGGCAACGATCATTCGCCCCTCATCTCCTGCACTTATTGTCTTGGAGAAGAATTTCAGATAATGAATACCATTTTCCTGCAAGAGGATGTTGACCATAGGCTTCATGAGCGCATCGACAACATCTGAGACTTGTACCTGTTCTGGCTGTATTACATTGAGCAGAGCCAAGCTATCATTGACGTAAGGTTGCATCACATGTGCCAATGCAGCTTCGACCAATCCCCACTTATTTTTGAAGTGATAGTAAAGTGCAGATTTATTTGCCACCCCAGCAGTTTCATTTATTTTCTGAACAGAAAGCGTTTCAACATTGTTCTGCGAAAAAAGAACAATAGCTGCTTCGATCAGCTTCTCTTTCGTTTGATTGGTCATGCTATTTCACAGGGAAAGATTTGAATCGATTGCTTTTATATCATAAGGCATCAAAATTAAACCAATCTTTCAACAAGATTGGTTTAATGCGTGAGGTAGATGTAACAGCTTAAACACAGCCTCTGTCTTCAAAAGCAGCTTTAGAGGTATAGCGAATATCTGGTAAGTAATCCCCCATTACCGCTTTCTCTTCCCCCATCGCTTTGACATTTTGTACGGCGTGCTTAAATGCAGGGTCAGGCAGTAAATTACGCATGATCAATAGACCAAAATCAGTGTGTCCAAATGCTTTTCCATCTTCAGCAGTATAACCAGAACCTCTCGGGCTGAGCTCAAGGAAATATACACCGCATTCTTCACGTGCATTTGCAGGTCTGTCTTCGGCTAATGATGCGACAATGGTATAGAACCCATCTTTATCAACTTTCTGAATATTTTCATCATACAGACAATAATTGGTTGCGGTACTTATGATTTCATTACTACAAATTGACCAATAACGTACATCTGTCTTTTGAATAAATTGATCATTATTAAAGGTTTTTTCAGTATTTGGCACTTTACCACGAAGCTCAATCACTTTACCCAGTCTACGACTGGTTGCTGCAAACACGTATTCATTGTCTGGTGTCGCCCAATAGTTAAGTTTCGGCGTAACCGTTAAACCCTCACACTTTTCTAAAGGTTGCTTGGTCACTGGATCAAACTTATAAGTACATTTAAAATTATCTAAACCACTAAAAGCCTTGTACCACTTCGGTTCCAACTGTGCCGGGAAACCTTCATAACGATTTTGATTGAATGCAGCTAAAGTCGCTTGTAAAGGCAGTGTTGTTGTACGATCAATCGGTCCTTGCTTGACCTGTAAAAGATTACAAACCTCATTACCCTTTTTCACCTCACCATTGGCAAGCTGAACTTTAAAACGTGGAAAACTTACATTGCCTTTCTCATTCATATTTTTGTTAGGAACATAGACACGATATAAAATGGCAACTTTATTATCTGCTGTTTTGGGTGCATAAAGCGTATTTTTGGCTGGTGTAGCAGGTAAATCTGCCAGTTGTAATTGTGCTGAATATGCGCGCTCTTTTACTAAACGATTATTGCCTTCAACAAAAGGATTGGTTGCCCCTTGATTTGGTTCAATCGCCCGATCAAGCAACGAATTGACCCGCTCTCCTTTTGCGGTATAGCTGACCAGAGAAAAATGACGAGAATAAGGATAATCTCCATCAATCATTACTTTGGCACCCGCAGGTACCGTAAACTCAGATGACCAGTAATTTACATTGGTATCTGGAAATGCAAAATTAAGTGGATCTTCACCAGTATGTGATTTACTGGTAACCGAGTTTTGCCACATACAATCAGTGAGTTCAGTAACTGGAGGTGGCGGATTGCTGACCGAACTTGAATGATCATTGTCATTACATGCGGTTAGCCCAGCAGAACCTATTACCGTTAAAAAAATTGCCGTTTTTACTTTATTGCGTTTTTCCATAAATTTTTCCTTTTTAATCAATTTCTAATCAACCTATCCACTGGTTTCATACTTATGATTTTGGATTTTGTTAACTTAAGATCTAATCCATCTAGATTAAAATAATAATCCAAATGGATTAAATTTCAAGCAATTTACAATTTATGTCAAAAATAAAACTTAGCCGATTGAATTTTTTAACTTTTTTAATATTTCTTTTAACCGCTTGATTGAGGAAATAATCTCTTTCTCAACCATAAAGACACACTGACCAATGCAATCAACACAGGAACTTCAACTAATGGGCCAATCACCGTTGTAAAAGCCACAGGTGAAGCCAAGCCAAATGTTGCAATCGCAACAGCAAGGGCCAGTTCGAAATTATTCCCCGCAGCGGTAAAAGATATTGCTGTTGTTTTGGGATAATCATTCCCCATCCATTTGCTCATAAAAAAGCTAATGAAGAACATTACAACAAAGTAAATTGTCAGCGGAATCGCAATACGGATCACATCTAAAGGCAGGCTAATCACTTCACCACCTTTCAGGCTAAACATAGCGACAATCGTGAACAGCAAAGCCAATAAACTAAATGGACTAATCTTGGGAATAAAATGATGCTGATACCATGCCAGCCCTTTAGTTTTCACCAAAACCAAACGAGTCATAAATCCAAGAAAAAATGGAATCCCTAAATAAACCAGTACGGCATGGGTAATTGTCCAGAAATCGACATGGATCACTTGTCCTGCAATACCAAAATACGGCGGTAAGACACTCAGAAACAACCAGGCATAGGTACTAAAAAATAGAATCTGAAACACGCTATTAAAGGCCACAAGAGCGGCGACATACTGGTTATCACCACAAGCCAAATCATTCCAGACCAAAACCATCGCAATACAACGCGCCAAACCAATAAGAATGAGTCCCGTCATATATTCAGGATAATGATGCAAAAAAATAATCGCCAGACCAAACATCAAGCTTGGTGCAATCAGCCAGTTCTGTATCAAAGACAAGCTCAGCGTCTTTTTATCTTTAAATACCTCGGGCAGGCTTGCATAGTCCACTTTTGCCAAAGGAGGATACATCATCAAAATCAGCCCGATTGCAATCGGAATATTGACCGAATCAACATGCATCCGATCCAAAGCAATAGAGGCTTGTGGGAAAAATACGCCTATTGCAACGCCTAAGCCCATTGCAAGAAAAATCCATACGGTCAGATGACGATCTAAAAAGGATAACTTTTTCATAGGTTTTATTCGCAACAGCTTTTGCGATCTAAGCGTTGTAATTGAGGGAAAATTGTTGTGTGCTGTAACTTCAAAACGTCAAAGATTTCGTTACACCAACTTGGTAAATGGGCCGCAATACTGTAGTACACCCATTGTCCCTGACGGCGATCTTGTAATATTCCACTTGCACGTAATAAAGCTAAATGGCGAGAAATCTTTGGCTGGCTTAATTGTAATTTTTCAGTTAAATCACAGACGCATAATTCTTTATGCTCCGCAACGAGCATCACAATACTCAGCCTTGTTTCATCCGATAAGCATTTAAAAAAATTGATGGCATCCATCTCTATCTCCGACTTAAATTATTCATTTCATTCATCAGGGTTTACTGGATACGCTGTCCATTTTCATCAATGATCTGCTCGCCATCTTCTTTATAAAAAGCACCTTTTTGGGCAAGTGCTAAAATGTCGAGTACAACTTCTGACGGACGACAAAGGCGGGTTCCCGTTGGGGTCACTACAAAAGGACGATTGATCAGAATTGGATGCTCAAGCATAAACTGGAGTAGTTGTTCATCCGTCCAGTCCTCACGATCCAAGTTCAGTGCATGATAGGGCTCGACATTTTTTCGAATCGCTTCTCGTACAGTTAACTGCGCATCCTGAATCAGTTGTACCAATTCATTTTGTGTCGGGGGATGAATTAAATATTCAATGATGGTGGGTTCAATTCCAGTATTTCGAATCAACGCCAAGGTATTACGTGAGGTTCCACAAGCAGGATTGTGATAAATCTTGATTTCTGCCATGAGAAAGGCATCCAAAGAATAATATAATCTTTATATACGCTTATCCATATATATGCAATTTCATATATCTTAACTTCGATTATTTCTAATCAAATCAATTCTGCTCGCCTTTTTGGGCCAGCTGCTTTATAGAAAATTGATCATTTTGGAATATAAGTTAAGCGAATGAGTCACTGAGCTGCGGCACTTTTTCTTCTAATATGCCGCTACTGAATAGTAATAGCTTAACGTTTTAGGTTCACAATGACTCAATTGCCAAAAGCGAAACGTACTTTGTTGAGTACACAAACGGCGAAAAGAATTTTGCATAGCAGTAAAGGCCACCAAGCACGTCATATCTTTGCCAATGCTGTAGATCGTGTCTTTCGTGGACAACAACTTGCCCTCTCAGGCAAGACACCTTTTGACATCGTCTATCAACGTGAAATTATCAGCTTGCGCCACTACACCACGGATCATACGACAGCAAAACATAGAATTCCTCTCGTCATTGTGCCTCCCCTTGCAGCCAACATGCTGATCTATGATTTATTTCCAAATCGTAGTTTAGTCCGTTATTTTCTTGCACAAGGTTTTGATGTTTATTTAATTGACTGGGGTACACCGAGTCTGCGGCAGGCAAAATATAATCTCGGTACTTATGTCAAAACCTTTATGCCAGATTTTATTGAACAGATCCGCCAGCATAGCGGTCAACAACAACTTTCACTCTATGGATGGAGTTTAGGTGGCGCACTTTCGCTTTGCTACACCTCTCTCTTTAAAGATAAGAATATTCAAAATATCGTGATTCTGGCGTCACCCATTAATACGCATAAATCAGGTTATATGGGCAAGTTTTATCAAAAGCTTACAGCACCCGCGCAGTGGATTCGTAGCAATACCAAGTTCCGTATCTATCAGGTGCCTAGCCGCGTCTTCCATATCCACGGCTGGCAAAATACCTTGGGATTTAAACTGACCGATCCGATTGGAAACTTTAAGAATTACTGGGAACTGGTTAAAAATCTGAATGACCGTCAGTTTGTGATTAATCACGCGACTTCCAGCTCTTTTGTCGACAATATGCTGGCTTACCCAGGAGGCGTCATGCGCGATATCATTTTACGTTTCTGGATTGATAATGAACTTTCCACAGGAACGGTGAAATTCGGCGAGCAAACCGCGAATCTAAAAGATATTGATTGTTCGGTACTGGCGGTGGGCGGAAGCACCGATATTATTGTGACTGCTGAGGCGGTACGTCCGCTGATGGATTTAATTAGCAGCACTGATAAACAGTTTGAAATCGTCGCTGGCGGACATATGGGACTGGTCTCAGGTAATCAGGCGCCCCATTCCGTTTGGCCCGTGGTGACCAAGTGGTTGGCACAACGTTCTGACTAATTATTTCAGCAAGAAGGCTGTAAGGTTTAAATAAACCGAGCAGCCTATATAAATAACTCAGGCAAAATGCTGCTGGCGATGCAGTACCAGACTTTCAACATTTACAGGTGTTCCCAACAGATAGCCTTGTAACTGATTGCAGCCTAAACTGGTCAAAATATCGGCCTGTTGTTGTGTTTCTACGCCTTCTGCGGTCACAGTTAAACCCAGCTTTGCAGCTAAATGGATAATGCTTTCTAAAATCGCTTCTTCTTTTGAATTCGGCTGCAAGTCAATCAAAAAGCCCCGATCAATTTTAAGCTCATCCACAGGTAAATCTTTTAAATACAGGAAACTCGAATAACCTGTCCCAAAATCATCAATGGCGATACGAATCCCTAACTTCCGCAAGCGTTCCAAAGTACGGATACTGGAATCAATATGATGCATCGCTGTTGATTCGGTAATTTCAAGGATCAAATGATGTGGCTGGATTTGATATTGCTCGAGCAGTTGTTCCAGTACACTAAATAACTTTTTATTTTCAAACTGAAGGGCCGACAGATTGACTGCTATCGGGTAAAACGCACTGTTATTTCGTTCCCATTTCTGGATCTGCTGACAGGCTTGCTCGAGTGCCCAGTATCCCATTGGAATAATCAAACCGGTTTTTTCTGCCCCTTCGATAAACATTTGCGGCGTTAACAATCCTAGACTTGGATGTTTCCAACGAATCAAGGCTTCGACACCACAGACTTCGTAGTTAGCCGTAAATTTAGGCTGGTAAAATAAAACAAATTGCTGCTCATCGACGGCTTTATATAAATCATTAATCAATTTGGACTGACTGCGGACATCGTGCTGGTCAGACATTGAATGGAACATGGTATAGGTATTGCGGCCCTGCTCTTTGGAGATCAGCATCGCTACATCAGCATTAATTAAAATGTCCTGCACATTTGTGGCATGTTCAGGATACATGGCAATCCCGACACTGGCAGAGATATTGATATCTTTGGTCGCAATTAAATAGGTTTCCTGAATGTAATGCAGAATATTTTCTGCAAGCTGCATCGCTTCATTGATATCCGTATTTTCGGCAATTAAGACAAACTCATCACCACCAATCCGAAACAGCTTATGGCGGCTATTATCTAATTTATTATGCAAACGGTTCGCCATCTGAATCAGAAGCTGATCACCGATATGATGCCCGAAAGCATCATTCACCGACTTGAAACGGTCTAGATCGATATATAAAAAAGCCGCTTTTTGTTCATGCAGACGATGATGGCTAAATACGACTTCAGCATAATCGGTCAGAAATAAACGATTTGGTAATTTTGTCAGTGCATCATGTAAGGACTGTGTAGCCAACTCTTTATTAATTTTTGTGAGCTGTTCATTGCGTTCTTCCAAACGAGCTTCCAACACAGCAACTGCAAAACCAGCAACAAAAACCAGACTGGTAATAAAAATAATGGTAAAGAGTAAAACGCTTTGTTCGGTCTGATCCGAGGTCAGGATTTGAGCCAGACTTTCATCAAAGTAGGTGGCTGCCATGCCCGTATAATGCATGCCAACAATACTAAATGCCATCAGGACAGCGATGATTGCTTTAAGTAAAGTTCGATATTTAACAGCGCTTTTATATTTGAAAATGAAAAAGAAACTTAAACCAGAACCACTAATCGCAATGAGTACCGAACAAATCACCAACAGTGGATCATAATGCATGCGGTGGTGTTCAACCGTTAACGCCAGCATGCCGGTGTAATGCATACCCGATATTCCAAGGCCCATAAAAACGGCACCGAGAATCAAACGGGGCAACGGTAACGTGGGTCGTGAGGTTAACCATACTGCAAAAATGGAAGCCACCGCACCCACCAGATAAGACAGTACGGTTAAATTAACATCAAAATGATACCCTTCTGGCAAATGGCTAGCCAGCATTCCCACAAAGTGCATTGACCATATGGCTAATCCCAAGATTAACCCACTCGCCACTAAAATGCTTTTTTCAAATTTTTTATAAGCAACTTTAAAAACGAGTTCTTCCATTGAAACTGCAGCATAGCATGTCGCTATTGCAACCAAAATGGAAACGATGACCAATGTGCTATCGTAATCAACGTGAACCATAAAGGACTTCCATGATTATTCAGTACTTTTTTTTATTTGATGAGCAAAAATGCTCGAAATCCGAACGACCTTCCACACCCCAAAAAGCAATGAATCTGTGATTCATAAACTTTCCTTAACAATAGCATCATCTCACATAAGGTCAAGTCCTTTTCACTTTATAAATCAATAGAATAAAAGCAAATGTTAAATTCAAGCCGATGAAAAACCTTATTTTTTTATTTCAACTATTTCCTTGAGACCCATTTATCTTTATCAGCGTTTATTTAATTTTCACTTTATTGGTTTTTATTTGTTTTGAATCGTATCTCTACGCAAAAATCATAGCGCATTGTTATTCTCAATCAGTGATCAATCTCTCATAAAAAAAGCTTAAAACTCAAACAATACTAATCTGATTTTTTTGCCCATATTGTTATAACTCTGTATCCAATCACAAAAAAAGCCCTTGCATAAACAAGGGCTTTTTAAAGATTAAACCAAAACTTAGTTTTTCTCTTTATCTACGATTTTGTTTGCTTGAATCCAAGGTACGAAAAAAGATGAAAGCACTGCTTTCATCTTTTTGAGGCATGTAAAGATAAACATAAAAAACCCACTCAAATAGAGTGGGTCTTCGCATTCAAATCAATTGATTCGAGAAATTAGTTTTTCTCTTTATCAACAATCTTGTTTACTTGAATCCAAGGCATGAGCAGGGAAAAAGAAAAGCGGCGCTTTTCCCCTGCGCAAGAGTGAAGCTATGCTTCACTAACGCACGTAATAGTAGAATTATCCAAAAAAAGCCCTTGCATAAACAAGGGCTTTTTTAAAGATCAAACTAAAACTTAGTTCTTCTCTTTATCTACGATTTTGTTCGCTTGAATCCAAGGTACGAAAAAAGATGAAAGCACTGCTTTCATCTTTTTGAGGCACGTAAAGATAATCATAAAAAACCCACTCAAATAGAGTGGGTCTTCGCATTCAAATCAATTGATTCGAGAAATTAATTTTTCTCTTTATCTACGATTTTGTTTGCTTGAATCCAAGGCATCATCGCACGTAATTTAGCACCAGTTACTTCGATGCCATGCGCTGCGTTTTGACGACGACGAGCAGTCATTGATGGATAGTTCAATGCGCCTTCCTGAATGAACATCTTCGCATATTCACCAGACTGGATACGTTTCAATGCATTACGCATTGCTTCACGAGACTGTTCGTTGATGACTTCAACGCCAGTTACGTATTCGCCATATTCAGCATTGTTCGATACTGAATAGTTCATGTCAGCGATACCGCCTTCGAACATCAAGTCAACGATTAATTTAAGTTCGTGTAAGCATTCGAAGTAAGCCATTTCTGGTGCATAACCAGCTTCAACCAAAGTTTCGAAGCCCATTTTAACCAATTCAACAGCACCACCACAAAGAACTGCTTGCTCACCAAATAAGTCAGTTTCAGTTTCTTCACGGAAAGAAGTTTCGATAATACCGGTACGGCCGCCACCTACGCCAGAAGCATAAGAAAGAGCAACGTTACGTGCATTACCAGAAGCATCTTGATGGATTGCGATAAGATCAGGAACACCTGAACCACGTTGGTATTCTGAACGAACTGTATGACCTGGTGCTTTCGGTGCAACCATGATCACGTCTAGATCTTTACGTGGAACGACTTGGTTATAAAGAATAGAGAAACCATGAGCAAATGCTAAAGTTGCACCTTCTTTGATGTTCGGTTCAATAACGTCACGATAAAGTTGAGATTGGAATTCATCTGGAGTCAAGATCATGACTAAGTCAGCTTGCGCTACAGCAGCTGGAACTTCAGATACTTTAAGACCAGAATTTTCAGCTTTTTTCCAAGATGCTGAACCAGCACGTAAACCAACAGTTACGTCTACGCCAGAGTCTTTCAAGTTAAGTGCGTGTGCATGACCTTGTGAACCATAACCAATGATTGCAACTTTCTTGCCTTGGATGATAGATAAGTCACAGTCTTTATCGTAAAAAATTTGCATCTGTTTACTCCGCTAAAATTGTTGTCATTTCCCTTGTTCTGCAAGGACAGATCTTTTGTTGGTTCCCCCAGGATTACCGTTCTGGATGATCCCCCTCTTTACAAAGAGGGGTTGGGGGAGATTTTTAAATTGTTAAAACTTTTTCGCCGCGCGCGATACCTGATACACCAGAGCGAACCACTTCAAGAATGGTATTTTCTGCGAGCGCATCAATAAAACCATCAATCTTTTCAGTCGTACCCGCAATCTGAATCGTATAGGTTGTCGGTGTAACATCTACGATTTGCGCACGGAAGATGTCAGCTGTACGTTTGATTTCCGCACGCGCTGCACCTAATGCCTTGACCTTAATCAGCATCAATTCACGTTCAATGTGTGAACCTTCTGAAAGGTCAACCACTTTTACAACTTCAACCAGTTTGTTGAGCTGTTTGGTGATTTGCTCGATTTTATGATCGTCACCATAAGTGGTTAAAGTCAGACGAGATAAAGTTTCATCTTCAGTTGGCGCAACATTGAGGGTTTCAATGTTGTAGCCACGTTGGCTGAAAAGACCAACAAGACGAGAAAGCGCACCAGCCTCGTTTTCAACGAGTACAGAAATAATATGTCTCATTATGTACGCTCCCCTTTACCTAACCACATATCCTTCATGGACTGACCAGCAACCAGCATTGGGTATACATGTTCAGTACGGTCTACCATGACATTAATGAAGACACATTTATCATTAATTGCCATCGCTTCAGCTAATTTAGATTCCAGCTCATCTGCGTGGTTAATCTGAATGCCAACGTGACCATAAGCTTCCATTAACTTGGCAAAGTCAGGTAATGAATCTACATAAGAACTTGAATGACGTCCTTCATAGTTCATGTCTTGCCACTGTTTCACCATGCCCAGCGCCTGGTTATTCAAGCAGAGAATTTTCACATTCAAGCCATATTGCTTACATGTTGATAATTCCTGAATACACATCTGGATCGATGCTTCACCTGTAATACAAACCACTTGCTGGTCAGGGAATGCAAGCTTTGCAGCCATCGCATACGGTAAACCAACACCCATGGTGCCCAAGCCACCAGAGTTGATCCATTGGCGTGGACGTTTGTATTTGTAGTAATTGGCACCAAACATTTGATGCTGGCCTACGTCAGAGGTAATAATCGCTTCACCATTGGTCACACGATCAAGTGCTTCAACCACTTGTTGCGGCTTCATCACACCATTCTGGCCTGCTTCATAACGTAAACCATGTACTTTGCGCCACTCATTAATCTGAGACCACCATTCTGCAATTGCTTCAGGGTTTGGCTTCGATACATTCATCTGTTTCAGCTGCGCTAACATTTCTTGAAGCACTGGCTCTACTGCACCCACGATCGGGATGTGCGCCATAATGGTTTTCGAAATTGCTGCTGGGTCTACATCAATATGAATGACTTTTGCATTGGTACAGAATTTTGCAGGGTTATTGGTTACACGGTCATCGAAACGTGCCCCAATTGCCAAAATTACATCCGCATTATGCATCGCCATATTGGCTTCATAGGTACCATGCATTCCCAACATGCCCACGAACTGTGGATCATTACCCGGGAAAGCACCTAAGCCCATCAAGGTATTTGTTACTGGATAGCCAAGTAAATGTGCCAGCTCAGTCAATAAGCCAGAAGCATTGCCCTGAACAACACCACCACCGGTATAAATGATCGGGCGTTTTGCAGAAATCAGTTCATCAATCGCTTTACGAATTTGACCTGAATGACCACGTGAAGGTGGCTGATATGAACGCATCTTCACTTTTTCAGGATATTCGTAGGCAAATTTTTCTGCCGGATTGGTTGCATCCTTTGGAATATCCACCACAACCGGACCTGGACGGCCAGATGCAGCAATATAGAATGCTTTCTTGATAATTGCAGGAATTTCGCTAGCGTGACGCACCTGGAAACTATGTTTTACGATTGGACGAGAAATACCAACCATATCTGTTTCTTGGAACGCATCTTCACCAATCAGATGGCTTGCAACCTGACCAGACAAAATCACCATTGGGATTGAGTCCATGTAGGCTGTAGCAATTGGAGTGACGGTATTGGTCGCGCCTGGTCCTGAGGTGACCAGTACTACACCAGTTTTACCCGTTACGCGTGAGTATGCATCTGCCATATGACCAGCAGCTTGCTCATGACGCACAAGGTAATGGTTAATTTTGTCTTGTTGAAATAGCGCATCGTAAATATGTAATACAGCGCCGCCTGGATACCCAAAAACATGCTCTACGCCTTCGTCCGCGAGGGCACGAACGAGCATTTCACCACCAGATAAAAGTTCCAACGTGATTCACCCTAGTGTTAGCACAATTTATGGGAGACATAAATTGTGTGTTATTCATTAACTTTTGCACTTCTTATAAGTGTGCGTATTCTACTCGTTTTTGCTGTAATAGGAAAAATTTTCTGAGACTCATCAGCCGTATAAACTTGATGACATCTCGAATCAAAATATGCTGGGATAAGCACATTTCAAAAAATCATTCTCTCGGCTAGAAAGAATGTCCATTACAAGCCATGACATTTATTCGAAGGGTGATCAAATAAGCGCATATAAAACTTAAGAAAGCATTCTTGTTTCTTTCATAAGCAAAGTCAAGAACAAAGAAAAGGTTTTTAACGAATATTTTTTAGCTGTTGTTTTTTTAAACACATTTCACGGAATAATTTGGTCTTTTTAAACGTCCTTTTGTCAAAAAACTGTTTTCTTTTTAAGTAAAAATAGGCATTGTAAACGACTCAATTCAGCATTTTGATCGAATATAAACAGCATTCTCTTGGGGAGATCAAATATGAAATCATCTTATTTAAAATCAAGCTTATACACATTAGTAACAACAGCAATATTATTGTGTTCAAGCCAGAACCATGCACAGCAATATTATAAATGGATGGATGCCAATGGCTCGACCCATTACACCACGACACCGCCACCGAAAGGTGCAAAAAGACTGGATAAAGTTTCGACTTATGGCAGCAGTCATCAAGTGAAACAAAATCCTTCTCAGCAGGATAATGCAGCGACTAGCCCAACTACTGCACCTCAAGTACCTCAAGTTGAACCTGAAGTGCCAGCAAATACGGTCAAACCACAAACTCCACCTGCAAACACACCACAATCTGTTCATTAAACCGTGTACTGATCTGCAAGCGACTTTTAAGACAGGTGAGCTTGCAGATAAAATCCCGATCTAAAAACTGACATTTCCTGCAATTTTGCGCTATGCTGTGCAGCAATCTTAACTTTACTTTTTTGTTGTATCGCATATCCCTATGACGACTTCTCACATTGACTCCGAATATCAAGCAAGTGCCATTGAGCCTCAAGTTCAACAAGACTGGGACAATCGCAAAGTTTTTAAAGTTGCAGACACTGTAGAGGGTAAACATCGCTATATCCTGTCGATGTTCCCTTACCCAAGTGGCAAGCTGCACATGGGGCATGTGCGTAACTACACAATTGGCGACGTCATCAGCCGTTTTTATCGTTTAAAAGGCGAGACTGTCCTACAGCCAATGGGTTGGGATGCTTTCGGTTTACCAGCTGAAAATGCAGCGATTGCACATCAGGTTGCACCTGCCAAATGGACATTTGAAAACATCGCTTATATGCGTGACCAATTAAAAAAATTGGGCTTGTCTGTCGATTGGGACCGTGAATTTGCAACCTGTACACCAGAGTATTATCACTGGGAACAATGGTTATTCGTACAGCTTTATAAAAAAGGCTTGATCTATCGTAAGCTTTCAACAGTGAACTGGGATCCTGTAGACCAGACTGTTTTAGCCAATGAACAAGTTGAAAATGGTCGTGGCTGGCGTTCAGGTGCATTGGTCGAAAAACGCGATATTCCAATGTACTACTTCCGCATCACGGACTATGCACAAGAATTATTAGATGACCTAGATACCTTACAAGACGGCTGGCCTCAACAAGTGTTGACCATGCAACGTAACTGGATCGGTCGTTCAACAGGCATGGAAATCACCTTCCCTTCTGCCAATCCTGCAATCTATGCTGACGGCTTAACGGTTTATACCACGCGTGCTGACACACTTATGGGTGTGACATACGTTGCGGTTGCAGCAGAACACCCGCTAGCGCTTAAAGCTGCTGCCCTCCAATCAGAAGCAGGCAACCCTGAATTGGCTGCATTTATTGAAGAATGCCGCATGGGTTCAGTGGCAGAAGCGGATTTAGCCACTGCTGAAAAGAAAGGCATGGCAACAGGTTTGTTCGTAAAACACCCTGTAACTGGTGAAGAACTTCCAGTCTGGATCGCAAACTACGTATTAATGTCTTATGGTTCTGGCGCTGTAATGGCGGTTCCAGCACATGACGAACGTGACTTTGAATTTGCAAACAAGTTCAATTTGCCAATTAAGCAAGTGATTGATGCCAAAGGTGCTGACGATGCAGATTATTCTGCAACTGAATGGCAAGAGTGGTATGGCTCGAAAGAAGGCAAACTGGTTAACTCTGGTGAGTTTGACGGTTTAGCATTCCAAGCTGCTTTCGATGCATTCCTCGCAAAATTAGAACCACAAGCTTTGGCAAACGCTAAAGTTCAATTCCGTTTACGTGACTGGGGTGTTTCTCGTCAACGTTACTGGGGTTGTCCGATCCCGATGATCAACTGTAACAGTTGTGGTCAGGTGCCAGTTCCAGAAGATCAATTGCCAGTAGTATTACCAACTGATGTCGTTCCAGATGGTTCTGGTAACCCATTGAATAAAATGCCTGAGTTCTATGAAACCAAATGCCCAAGCTGTGGCGGCGATGCACGTCGTGAAACAGATACTTTGGATACTTTCGTAGAATCATCTTGGTACTATGCACGCTATGCATCTCCAGACTTTACTGGTGGTATGGTCAAACCTGAAGCAGCTCAAAACTGGCTTCCTGTGAACCAATATATCGGTGGTGTAGAGCACGCAATTCTGCACTTACTTTATGCACGTTTCTTCCATAAATTGATGCGTGATGAAGGCGTAGTACAAGGTAACGAACCATTTACTAACTTGTTAACACAAGGCATGGTTTTGGCCGACACCTTCTACCGTGAAGCTGAGAATGGCAAGAAAACTTGGTTTAACCCTGCTGACATCGAATTAGAACGTGACGAAAAAGGTCGTATCCTGTCTGCAAAATATTCAGGTGATGGTCAGGAAGTTGTAATCGGCGGACAAGAAAAAATGTCTAAGTCGAAAAACAATGGTATTGATCCACAAGCGATTATTGATCAATACGGTGCAGATACAGCACGTGTCTTCATGATGTTTGCTGCACCGCCAGATCAATCATTGGAATGGTCAGATGCAGGTGTAGAAGGCGCAAACCGTTTCTTGAAGCGTGTATGGCGTTTAGCGGCAGGTTTCCTTGAAAAAGGCAATCAAGCGACTGCGATTGATACTGCAAATCTTTCTAAAGACGCGCAAGATTTACGTCGTAAAACCCATGAAACCATCCAGAAAGTGGGTGATGACATCGAACGTCGTCACGCCTTCAACACCGCAATTGCAGCATTGATGGAATTACTCAATGCCAGCAACAAGTTTGAAGCAAAAGATGATAATGATGCTGCTGTCGCACGTGAAGCGATCACGACGCTTCTTACCTTGCTTGCACCATTTGCACCACATTTAAGTCAAACTTTATTGACTCAGTTTGGTCTGGAACTCACTACAGTTGAATTCCCGCAAGTCGATGAGTCTGCATTAACACGTAATACACAAACGATTGTTGTACAAGTGAATGGTAAACTTCGTGGTAAGTTAGACGTCGCAGTTGATATGTCTAAAGATGACTTATTGGCTCTGGCAAAAGCTTTACCAGAAGTTCAACAATTCTTGACTGGCCCGACCAAGAAAGAAATTGTGGTACCAAATAAACTCGTTAATTTAGTTGTTTGATAGTCCCTTTCAACCTCTCTTTCACTAAAAAAGAGAGGTTCCCTCAATTGAACAAAGAGGGCTTGGGAAAGATGAATAAATAGAGGAATAAATATGCACTTAGCGCAACGTGCAGCTGCTATCGTTCTCACTTTAGGCCTAAGTGCAGGCTTAGTCGGCTGCGGCTTTCATTTGAAAGGAAGTAACCCAACAGCAGCACCATTGGTGTATAACAAGCTGTCTTTAGCTTTACCTGGCAACACGGGTGAGCTTGAAAACCGACTTAGCATTTACCTCAGTGCAACCGGCGTACAACTCAGCAATGCCAATGATGCCTATGTCCTTCGCATTCTGGATTACACCCCTCGCCGTCAACTCCTCAACGGTAAATTAACCGAAGTATTACTCCGTTTAACCGTGACGTTCCAAATCGAAGATCGTCAGGGCCGCAAGATTACTGAACCGCGTACACTCACCGCTTCTCGTACTTACCAATACGATGTGGCAACGGTAAACACCGATAACCAGCAAGAAGCGTATCTGAACCGTATTGTGATTGATGATGTGGCACAGCAGATCACACGTCAAATTGCTGCCAACCGTTTACCTAAAGCTCAGCCATAATCAAGTATTATGAAACTGGATTATGTTCAAGCCTTAAAACGTGTCAATGAAGCTCGCGGTGCATGGATCATGCATGGACAAGAGCCTCTGCTTGAACAAAACTTGCTTGATGCATTTCGTAAAAGCTGGCAACAACAAGAAGTTGAACGCCAGCGCTACGATATTAGTAGCGTAAATGACTGGAAAAATGTCTTTAATGCGCTGAATAGCCTGTCCCTATTTTCTCAACAACTTGCGATTGAAGTACATGGCAATATCAAGCCTGATGCCAATGGCTTGAAACAACTGAAAAGCTATATTCAACATAATGAACATAACCTGCTATTGATCGTTCTGCCGAAACAAGACAGTAGCAGTTTAAAGTCAGCTTTTTTTCAGGTGGTTGAAGCCAACGGCGTGGTTGTGCCACTGACTGCAACCTATCCGCAAGATCGACAGCGTATCCTCGCCATCGAAGCAGAAAAGTTAAATATCCAGCTCAATAATGATGCCTGGCAATGGCTTATGCAGCATCATGAACATAATTTGCTGGCTGCCAAAAATAGCTTGATGCGAGTTGCGGATACGTTCCCCGACATTCAACAGATTCAGATTGAACAGCTTTATGCCTGCTTACAAGATCAGTCCCGCTATACCACTTATGATTTAAGTGATGCGGTACTTGCAGGAAATCTGGCCCAATCCGTGAAGATTTATCAGTACCTGATTGCTGCGGGCGAACCTGATAGTCTGATGTTGTGGACACTGAGCAAAGAAATGCGCTTATTGATGCAACTATTCGAGCAACCCCACAATGCGATTCAGCTCGGTATCTGGAAAACCAAAGTTTCGCAATATCAACAGGCCTTACGTCGCTTGAATCCAAGACAGTTCTTAAACTGGCCTGATTTATTATTACGAATTGATGCGTCGATTAAAGGTATGTCAAAAGAGAATGCTGAACATTTGATGTTACAGGCATTGAGTGAATTATGTGGAACAACACTATTTGCCCAACCTGCTTAAAACCAGATAATCGATCTCATCATAATCACAACAGGCATTCACATGTCTTTTCACCTAGACTCCAATCAAATTGAACAAATAAAAAATCTGTTTAAATCAGCAGATAGCCTGATCATCAGCGCTGGTGCAGGCATGGATGTCGATTCTGGTCTACCCGACTTTCGCGGTAATCAGAGCATGTGGCAAGCTTATCCTGAACTCGGCAAACAGCGCCTTGATTTTACTGAAATCGCCAATCCAGCCGCTTTTAAACAACAACCACATCTGGCTTGGGGATTTTATGGACATCGCTTGGCATTGTATTGGCAGACTATTCCACATGCTGGATTTCATACACTAAGGCAATTGGCTGAACACTTGGAACTGCCCTATTTTGTATTTACGTCCAATGTAGACGGACAATTTCAAAAAGCAGGTTTTGATCCACAATACATTTATGAATGTCATGGCTCGATTCATCATCTACAATGTCTTGCAGCCTGTGAATCCGATATCTGGCCAGCAGATGAATTAACACCAGAAATTGATCATCAGCATTGCCAATGGCAGGGACAACTTCCACGATGTCCTCACTGCGGCAATCTCGCTCGCCCAAATATCTTGATGTTTGATGATTATACGTGGCTCAGTCAGCGTCAAAAACAACAGATGCATCGTCTCACTACTTTTTTAGAAGACCATCATCAGCCTGTTGTCATCGAATTGGGTGCAGGTACGGCGATACCAACCGTGCGTTATTTTAGCGAGCGTTTTGCCCCTAATCTGATTCGAATTAACCCGCGAGAATTTGCACTTCCATCAAAAGGTGGCATTGCCCTTCCCACCTGTGCTGAACAAGGCGCACGCAGTATTTATCAGATTTTTATAGAATAACTGAGCAGGAAAATAGAAAATAATTCTCATTCTAGATTAAAAATATTCACGCTTTATCCTTATTTCAATTTTATACTACGTTCAGTTTCTCACTTTTGACCTGCCGCCATGCCAAAAACAACCACTAAAAAAATCCAACCTCGCAAACTCATCATGATTGCTCTCGGTGTGCTTATCATCGCAGCACTCGGATGGATGTTCTTTAAGCCTAAAGCCCAAGCACCGCAATATATCAGTGCTGAAGTTTCTCGCGGAGATATTGAAGACTCGGTATTGGCAACAGGTGTACTGGAAGCCACCAAAATGGTGAGCGTGGGTGCGCAGGTATCCGGTCAGGTGAAAAAGATGTATGTCCAGTTGGGCGACCAGGTTAAACAAGGTCAGCTAATTGCACAGATTGATTCGATTCGTCAGGAAAACGAAAAGAAAACAGCCGATGCCAATATTAAAAACCAACAGGCGCAATTGGCAGTACAGCAAGCCAATCTAGCCAAAGTAGAAGCTGAATATAAGCGCCAACAGGCCATGTACAGCCAAGATGCAACCTCTCGTGCTGAACTGGAAGCGGCTTTAGCAAACTTTAAAACGGCGCAAGCTCAAATTGCATCGATCAATGCACAGATTGAACAATCTCGCTTAACGCTTGCAACAGCTAAAGAAGATTTAGGCTACACTCGTATTGTTGCGCCAATGGACGGTACCATCGTGGCAATCGTGACCGAAGAAGGCCAGACTGTAAACGCCAATCAAACAGCACCAACCATTGTGAAACTGGCAAAGCTCGATACCATGACCATCAAGGCACAGATTTCTGAAGCCGATGTCATGAAGGTGGAAAAAGGTCAAACCGTTTATTTCACTACTCTAGGTAACAGCGACAAGAAACATTACGCGAAATTGCGTCAGGTTGAACCTGCGCCAAACTCGATCAATACTGAAACCACCAGCAGTAACAGTTCATCGACGTCGAATGCAGCGGTGTACTACAACGCATTATTTGATGTACCGAATGAAGATGGCAAACTTCGTATTGATATGACGGCACAGGTTTACATCGTACTTGCTGATGCCAAAAATGCATTAACCATTCCAGCAGCAGCAATCCAGACTCAACGCGGTAATCGTAGTGCTAAGGGCGGTCAAGGTAATCGATCAGCAGAACAAGCGAAAAAAACGGATAGTGACAAAGCGCAACGTCCAAAACGCCTAGAGCTGAGTGAAGAAGAAAAAGCGCTTATTGCACAAGGTAAAGCCTCTACAGGTATGGTACGTGTCTTACAGGCTGATGGTTCAGCACAACCACAACCTGTATTAATTGGTTTAAACAACCGTGTTACTGCACAAGTACTTAAAGGCTTGAAACAAGGTGATCAAGTGGTGATTGCCGATGCCTCTGACAGCTCAAATGAAGCTGCAAAACGTAGCAACCAACGTGCAATGAGAATGTAATATGACTCAACATCAAACACATTCATCGCAGCCATTGCTTGAGGTCAGTAACCTCACCCGTGAGTTTCCTGCGGGTGAAGGTACTGTCCAGATCCTGAAAGGAATCGACCTCAAGATTTATGCAGGTGAACTGGTTGCGATCGTCGGGCAGTCTGGTTCTGGTAAGTCAACCCTGATGAATATTCTGGGCTGTCTGGACAAACCTACTGCGGGCAGCTATCAGGTCAGTGGTCGTGAAACACGTCAGCTAGAGCCTGATGAACTGGCTCAATTACGCCGTGAATATTTTGGTTTTATTTTCCAGCGCTATCATTTACTTGGGGATTTAAGTGCCTCAGGTAACGTTGAAGTTCCTGCGATTTATGCGGGTGTCGACAGTCATCTACGTCAGGAACGTTCTGCTAAATTATTATCAGAACTCGGACTGGAAGAACGTTTACATCATCGCCCAAGCCAGCTTTCAGGTGGTCAGCAACAACGTGTATCCATCGCCCGTGCCTTAATGAACGGTGGTGATGTCATCCTTGCCGATGAACCAACAGGTGCACTAGATAAGAATAGTGGTATTGAAGTGATGCGCATTTTGCGTGAGCTGAATGCCAAAGGCCATACCATTATTCTAGTCACACACGATCTGAATGTTGCGAAAAATGCGACCCGTATTATCGAAATCAGTGACGGTAATATTATTTCAGACCGTGCCAATGTGCCTGAAAATGAAGATCATGATTTAGAACATCAAACGCTGCAACGGACTCCACAGAAAAAAACCTCCGCTTGGCGTTCTTTCTTTGATCGCCTTGGTGAAGCATTCCGTATGGCCTTGCTAGCGATGAATGCGCATCGAATGCGAACCTTCCTGACCATGCTCGGAATCATTATCGGGATCGCCTCAGTGGTCTCGGTCGTGGCGCTGGGGAATGGTTCACAAAAGCAGATTCTGGAAAATATCAGTAGTCTGGGAACCAACACCATTACCGTCTATCAAGGGCGTGGTTTTGGTGATAACTCACGTACCTCACAAGCCAAAACGCTGATCCCTGCTGATGCCGAAGCATTGGCAGAACAGCCTTATGTGGATGGGGTCAGTCCTTCAGCCAATACCAGTCTGACGCTGCGTTATAAAGATACTGAAGCCGCAGCGACTGTAAATGGCGTCAGCTCAGATTTCTTCTATGTGCGCGGTATGACCTTTAAGTCAGGCCAGCCTTTTGATAAGGCCAGTGTGACTCAACGTGCCCAAGATGTAGTGATTGATACCAACACAGAAAAGACCTTCTTTGCTGATGGTACCAATCCTGTCGGTCAGGTGCTGTTATTAGGCAGTGTACCAAGCCGTATTATTGGTGTGATTGATGCACAGCAAGGCTTTATGGGAAGTTCTGACAGCCTGAATGTTTATCTGCCCTACTCAACCGTGATGAGCCGTATGTTGGGTCAATCCAATGTCCGTAGCATCATTGTGCGTATTAAAGACGAATATCCAAGTAGTGCTGCTGAAAATGCGATTCTGACCTTATTGGAACAGCGTCACGGCGCACAGGATGTATTTACCCAAAACTCTGACAGTATTCGTGAAACCATTCAACAGACTACGGCCACCATGACCTTGCTGATTTCTGCAATTGCCGTGATTTCGCTCGTGGTTGGGGGAATTGGGGTAATGAATATTATGCTGGTTTCTGTAACCGAACGTACTCAGGAAATTGGGGTGCGTATGGCAGTGGGTGCACGTCAAAGTGATATTTTACAGCAATTCCTGATCGAGGCCATTCTGGTCTGTTTATTGGGTGGTGTGTTGGGCGTACTGCTCTCTTTAGGGATTGGGCAAATTATTGGTCACTTCGCCAAAGGTGTGATTGAAATGAGTTATTCAACCACCTCGATTGTGGCAGCTTTTGTCTGCTCAAGTCTGATTGGTATTGTATTTGGCTTCTTGCCAGCAAGAAATGCGGCACAACTCGACCCAGTTGCTGCTTTAGCGAGAGAGTAAGGAATTTGAGTATGTCTTTTCAATTCACAAAATTAGGACTTGCACTGGTACTCACTGGCTCCTTGGCTGGCTGTTCTGCTGTGGTGAAAACCCCCTATAACGCCCCAACAGTACAAGTACCTCAACAGTTTCAGTATGATGCACAAAAAAACAGAAATGTGAATCTGACCGATCAATGGTGGACCCTGTTTAATGATGCCCAGTTGAATCAACTAGTCGATCAGGTACTGGCAAAAAACAGTGATTTAAGCGTCGCAGGCATCACCCTAAAACAAGCCCGCTTACAAGCGGATTTGACTGAAAATAAACAAGGCCTGCGTACCAGCTCTACGGTTTCCACTGGTCATAGTTATGACCTACGTTCAGGTAATGGCTCTGATCGTGGTTTAACTACCAGCGCTGGGGTCAGCTATGAACTTGATCTATTTGGCAAGCTGGCCAGCCAAACAGAAGCCAGCCGTTGGGAAGCTTTAGCAAGTGAACAAGACTTGCAAGCCACTGCACAAAGTCTGGTTGGCACAACGGCGAAACTGTATTGGCAACTGGGTTATCTGAATGAACGTTATCAAACTGTTCAACAGAACTTGGCTTCGACTCAAAAAACCTATTCTCTAGTGCAGTCGCAATACAAAGCGGGTGCCGTTTCTGGTCTCGATCTCACTCAAGCAGAGCAATCGGTACAAAGCCAGAAAGCCAGTTTAAGTCAGATTGAACAGCAACGTGTTGAAACCCGTACTGCCCTTGCCGTTTTACTACATGAGCCAGTGCAACAATTAAATATCAAGGAACCTGCACAATTACCACGCAATGCTTTGCCAAGTATCGCTACAGGCTTACCTGCTGATATTTTATCGCGCCGTCCAGACTTACAGGCTTCGGAATTACGCTTGCGTAAAACCTTAGCCACCAAAGATGCGACTAAAGCCAGCTATTATCCGTCGATTAATCTGACCGGAAGTCTCGGCTCTACAAGTACATCATTAACTCAGTTATTGAAGAACCCTGCTCTAACCTTGGGTGCGAGCTTAAGCCTACCTTTTCTGCAATATAATGATATGAAGAAAGATATTGCGATCAGTGATCTTGAGTATGAAAAAGCCATCATTCAATATCGTCAAACACTCTATCAAGCCTTTGCTGATGTGGAAAATGCCTTATCCAATCGCACTCAATTAAATCAACAGGTTCAATTACAACAACGTAATGTCGAACTAGCAGATAAAACTGAACGCTTAACCGAAGTTCGTTATCGCAATGGTGCAATTGCCTTAAAGAATTTACTGGATGCACAGGAAACTACACGTAATGCCCGACTCAGCTTGGTAGAAACCAAGCAGAATCAATACAATGCGTATGTCACCTTGATGCAAGCACTTGGTGGAAGCCCTGTAAAAGAATTACCAAAACAATAGCCCTAGCGCTATTGTTTGGCACGCTTATTCTTTCACCAGATCTGGATTATTCTGGATCTGTTGAATACGCTTAATCTTGTCCTGATCATCAAAAACAACTTCATACGAAAGTTTCTGACCATTGAAATACATCTCGGTTGGTGAGCCAATCACTTCCCATAGGCCGATGGTGGCAATATCCGCAGTCGTGTGCCATAGCGTTCGGCTGATTCTGGCTGCTTTTGAGTAGCCTTGCTGGAAGGTATAAATCTCTTTACGTTCACCATTTACGGTTTCTGAAGTGACGGGTGCGCCCAATTCAGAAATCACATAATTTCGATGTTTCCCCACCTCTAAAACCGTCATATTCTTTTTATGTGGCTGGTTACTTGCCATCACTGCGGCACAACCTTGAAGTGAAAGAAGAGTGACTAATCCTAAAACAACAGCTATTTTCTTCACGTTTTAACCTACCCCGAAAGCTAAAAAATAATATATTTATCGACATTCTCTTTAGAATTTTCGATTAAACAAAAACCAGCATTAATTAGCATATAAACTATCAGATGACAAATGATTCCTTATTCTTATTAATTTGATTCATAGCCAACTTGAATATTACATTAGAACTTATGAGGTAATCTTCCGTATAAGTTGTATCTTGACGCAGACATTGCTGTTTCATATGCTGTTTAAGATAAGTCAAAATAAGATAGAAAATCTAATTGGTTATAAGTCGTATAAGTTTAGCCATATACTTAGGAAGTAAAATAAAATGCTTAGAAAATTAGGAGATTTTCCGAATCGAAATACGGTAGAGTACGCGACCTTACGTGTTTATATAAAAAACAAGTTTTTACCGAAAAATCTTCGCTCATATCACTGGGAACATGATGAAAACTCAATAATCATTGTAGATGTTTCACCAAATGGACGATTATGCAGGAAAAGTGTTTACCTTGATTCATTGGAATTAGCCGAAGATTTTTCTGCCTACTTGCATGGGCTATTTAAAAAAAGAAAATATAATTCAGATTACAAAATTGAATTACTTGTTGAGACTACTTTTAGCGGTAAAACTGTATCTCGCTGGAAAGAAATTGACTCCCAAAATGTAAGAGAAGTACTTTCGTTATAAATACTTATAAAAACAATATATTTAAGTGAAATTTGACACGCTTAGCGTTAGCTCAAAAATTGGATAAGAGAAAATCCTATGGCAGCATGGCAATTTACAGTTTGTTTGATCCCTAAATACTGGTTTGATATAAATGCAAAAGAGATAACTAAATTTTATGATGAAGAAGGTAATTATGATGTCTCTTTTACTTGGAAAGACATAAAAACAAATGATGCAAAACATGAAATTATAAAATATTACACCTTATCTAAATCATGGCATGAAGACTTAATTAGTTTTGGTTATGAACAAAAAACTGATGCTCAAGTATGGTATGAGAAAGGACAGTTAGAAGATATTCAATTCCGAATAGATATGCGAGGGCATTTTGTTTTAGATATTGAAAAAATCGTTGCTATTGCACAAAAGCTTTCTTGCGTATTCTTCCTACCTGAGCAGAAGTGTATAGCTGAGGCAAATGTATTTGAAATAATAAGTTACGCCAAAACATCAAATGCATATTTATTTGCTAAAGATCCTGAATAATGGCATAGCAGTATAAAAACATGATAACTAATGACTAAAATTTGGTCTAATTTTAAAATCTCAAACGCTATTTTCTAAAAAACAAAGCCGCTATAAAAGCGGCTTTATCAAATAATTTAGAGCAATCTAATTATTCATCATCCATCATGCTTTGGCTCATACCAACCGTATTAAAGCCGCCATCAACATACATGATTTCACCTGTAATGCCCGAAGCCCATGGCGAGCATAGGAACAATGCAGCATTGCCCACTTCTTCAATCGTCACATTACGTTTTAATGGCGCAATTTTTTCATTGGCATCTAACATTTTACGGAAAGACTTGATGCCTGATGCTGCCAAAGTACGGATTGGGCCAGCAGAAATCGCATTCACACGAATACCGTCTACGCCCAAGCTTGATGCTAAATAACGAACGCCTGCTTCTAACGATGCTTTCGCCATACCCATCACGTTATAGTTCGGCATCACACGCTCAGAACCCTGATAAGTCAAAGTCAATAAACAACCTTGGCGCGCTTGTAATAATGGTTTAGCCGCACGAGCCATCGCGATAAAGCTATATGCACTAATGTCATGTGCAATTTTAAAACCGTCACGATCAGTCACGTCAGTAAAGTCACCATCAAGCGTATGCGCTGGCGCAAAACCGATTGAATGTACCACACCATCCAAACCATCCCAGTGTTTTGCCAACTCGACAAAGGCATTGTCAATTTCTTGATCAACAGCAACATCACAAGGGAAAACCAAAGTTGAACCAAACTGTGCTGCAAAGTCATCAACACGTTTTTTCAGCTTTTCATTTGGATAAGTAAACGCGAGCTCTGCACCTTCACGGTGTAACGCTGCGGCAATACCGTAAGCAATTGATAATTTACTTGCAATACCGGCAATTAAAAAACGTTTACCAGCTAAAAGTCCTTGTGACATCTTATTCTCACTCGAAAAATTTTCACCACATGATGCCAAGATTCCAGCGCTTGCGGAATTGCATAATCCACCTTTTTTACAATCTTGCATAAAAAAATCGCCTTCACGGGAAGACGATTTGTATTTTTAGTTAAATCAGAACTTAATCATCGCCACGAAGCAGACTCAATAAACGCAGGAATGAGTAATACATCCACACCAAAGTCGCCAATAAGGCAATGGCACAGATCCACTCAAATGCTTTTGGTGCACGTTGAGCAGCGGCATTTTCAATCAGATCAAAGTCCAGAATCAGGTTTAATGAAGCAATCACAGCCACAAAAGCAGCAAAGCCAATACCCAACCAGTTACTTTCAAAGATATAAGGAATGCTCGAACCAAAAGCTAAACGCAAGATAATCTGCACCACAAACACCAGTGCAATGGCGATGGAAGCAGAAATGACAATTGCCTTAAATTTTTCAGTGGCACGAATGATCTGAAATTTATATAAAGCAAACAGCACCAAAGTAGTCACGAATGTTGCCAATAATGCCTGTAAAGGAACACCGGGATATTTCAACTGGAAAATAAACGAGACGCCGCCTAAAAAAGCCCCTTCAAATAAAGCATAAGGAATGGCCAAAGCTGGTGCGGTATTCGATTTAAATGTGGTAATGAGTGCAAGAATAAGACCACCGACTGCACCGATAATCGTTGCAGCATAAGCAATCGACAGATTCGCTGTCATCGCACAGTAGAAAAATAAGCCCATCCCTAAAACAGCAGCAATCACCGTTAAAAGTACAGATTTTTGAATCGCACCCTGAATGGTCATTGGCTCAGCCAAATCTTGATAGGTTTCTACCCGCGTTAAAATGGGGTTAGTACTTTGCATGTACGCTCTCTTTTTTATAGTTTGCAATTAAAATCCGAGTTTAAGCGATTTTTTGATCAATCCCAACTATTTTTAGCGCATTAAAAAAGGAGCCAAAGCTCCTTTTATGTATCATTCAATAATCGATTACTTATCGTTATTCATGATAAAAAAGTATTCACGATAATATTTTAATTCTGCGATCGAATCACGGATGTCATCCATTGCCAAATGCGATGCATTTTTCTTTAAACCGCTCATAATTTCAGGTCTCCAGCGTTTAGCCAGCTCTTTTACAGAAGACACATCCAGATTGCGATAATGGAAGAATTGTTCCAGTTCAGGCATCAAACGATGCAAGAAACGGCGGTCTTGGCAAATTGAGTTACCGCACATCGGAGAAGATTTTGGATTGACCCATTTTTTCAAAAATTCGAGAGTTTGCTGTTCTGCATCTTGTGCAGTCAGTTTACTACGGCGAACACGCTCGATCAGACCAGACTGACCATGTTGCTTGGTATTCCACTCATCCATTGCATTTAGAATCAAATCAGATTGATGTACCGCTAAAACAGGCCCTTCAGCCAAGATATTTAAATGATCATCTGTAATAATTGTTGCAATTTCAATGATCTTGTCATTATCGGTATCAAGTCCGGTCATTTCCAGATCGATCCAAATTAATCGTGTATCAGGGGTGCTGCTCATGGATGGCAATTCTAAAGTGCTTAAAAACATTAATAGTAGCAAATTAATTACATCTTGGCTGTAATTCTATAGCGGCTTCATGCTATTTTTGCGGTCTTCAAAGTGTGGATTTTTTGGGATATGAATGGCTTTAATTCGTAAGCGTCGTTTAACCGAACAACAACAGCGTCGTATTGAGAAACAGCATAAATCGCGTCAAGACGACATTGACACGTCACAAGATTTAGATGGACTGGTTGTTCAGCATTATGGTCGTCAACTCGAAGTACAAGCCTTATCTGTGCCTGAACAGCATCCTGAAAAACCACAAGTGGCCGATGGTGAACCAGAACCATTCTGGAAACCGATTGAATTGGACAGTATCTGGCGTTGCCATACCCGTACCAACCTCGAATTACTGGTCACAGGCGATCGGGTGAAATGGCAAGCAGATCCAATTACAGGTTTAGGGATCATCACCGCAATTTATCCTAGACAATCGCTCCTGACCCGCCCTGACCGCTATCACAAAGTGAAGCCTGTCGCAGCCAACATCAGTCTCATCGTCATCGTGTTTGCGCCTTTACCAGAGCCCGCGCCGACATTGATCGACCGCTATCTGGTGGCCTGTGCCGATGCCAATATTCCAGCGCTGTTAGTGTTGAATAAATCCGACTTGCTGACTGAAAATGATCCGATTCTGACCCTGCTCAGTGAATATGAAGCATTAGGCTATGAAACCCTGATTTGCCATTCACGTGGTGATCTCTCTGAACTGTCAGCACGTTTGGACAATGAAACTGTCGCTTTCGTTGGACAGTCTGGTGTCGGTAAAAGCTCGCTGATTAATACCATTGTTCCAGATGCGGCACAGAAAACCAATGTGATTTCAGAAAACTCGGCACTCGGGCAACACACCACGACATCGACCAGATTGATCAAATTTGGAACAAACGGTGCGCTCATTGATTCTCCGGGAATCCGTGAATTCGGGCTATGGCATCTCAATCTAGAAAAGGTACGTACTGGTTTTCCCGAGATAGAAACACATCTAGGGCTTTGCCAGTTCCGTAATTGCACTCATACCCATGAGAAAAATTGCGCACTGAAACAAGCGGTTGAAGCTGGTGAAATTTTGCCAAGACGCTTGGACAGTTATCTACGTTTAATGGATGAAATTCAGGAAGCCCAGCAAAAAAGTTAATTTTGTTGGACTTTGCCCCTTGAACTAACATTTTTGATCACCATAGAGATAAGTTATACTCAGGATCAATTTTGTATTTTAATTTTTAGGTGACTTGTGGAACGCTGGTTAGAGTTTATGGGGAATCACCCCTTCTTATTTGGTACGCTCGGCGTGTTAATCGTGTTGTTCTTTATTTTAGAAGGACAACGCAATGGTCGTAAAATTTCACCACAATCACTCGGTATCTTGGTCAAGGCAAAAAATGCCATCTTGATCGACTTACGTGATGGAAAAGATTTCCGTGATGGTCACATTAGCGGTAGCCGTAACATTCCATATAGCCAGATCACTAGTCATGTTGATGAATTAAAAGCAAGTGATCGTCCATTGGTCTTCATTTGTAACTTAGGGCAAGTTGCAGGCTCAGCACTACAAAAAGTAGGTCATGCTGACAGCTACCGTTTAGACGGTGGTATTAGCAACTGGAAAGCGCAAGGCTTACCTTTAGTTAAAAGCAAAACCAAAGCTTAAGGAGAGATAACATGACAACGCCAAACGTCACCATCTATTCAACCCTTTCTTGCCCGTACTGTGTGCGTGCAAAACAATTACTTGAGCGTAAAGGTGTTGCTTTTAAAGAAATTAATCTTTCCAATGAAGCGCCAGAAGTTCGTATTGAATTGATGCAACGTACCAATCACCGTACAGTGCCACAAATTTTTATTAAAGATCAGTTTATCGGTGGTTTTGATCAACTTTATGCTTTAGAGCGTGAAGGTAAACTCGACCAATTATTAGCTTAACAACACATCCGAGATTTAAGGAAAAACAATGAGCGAAGAACAAGTTCAACCACAACTCGCGTTAGAACGTATTTATACCAAAGACATCTCTTTTGAAGTTCCTGGTGCACAAGTATTTACTAAACAATGGCAACCAGAACTCAACATCAATTTATCTTCTGCTGCAGAAAAAATTGATCCAACACACTATGAAGTGTCTTTGAAAGTTGTGGTTCAAGCGAATAACGAAAATGAAACTGCGTTCATCGTTGATGTCACTCAATCAGGTATCTTCTTGGTTGATGGTGTAGAAGAAGATCGTCTTCCATACATCTTAGGTGCATACTGCCCAAATATCCTGTTCCCGTTCTTGCGTGAAGCAGTCAATGATCTAGTAACAAAGGGTAGCTTCCCTCAATTGTTACTTACACCGATTAACTTCGATGCTGAATTCGAAGCAAACATGCAACGCCTTCAAGCGGATGCTGATGCACAAGGTCAAGCATAAGACTTTTGTGAATGAATCAAAAAAACCACAGCACTTGCTGTGGTTTTTTTATAATAATAAGAAGCATGTTATGAGTAAAACGAGAATAAGACATGACCACAGCGCTCTATCCACTTTGCCAACAGGTCTTTCCTGAGCTGACACAAGTTCCATATCCCCTTCATCCACACGAGTTTCATCAATTTATCAATTGGGCCAATACCCTGCACTCAAACATCCAGTATGTAGAATTAAAAGAATATTATGACAATGGCTCTGACCAGTGTTATCAACTGCAACAGACCCAAGTCGATATTGAGCAGCTGAATAACCAGATTGAAAGTGAAGTCGAACAGCTTTTCGCTGAATATGCTGATGCAACACGCGATGAGCAGAACGAGATTGATTTTGCCGAACATATCTGCGCGATTTTATTTGACCATCTTTATGCTGTTGCAGAACAACATGATTTAGCGTTATTACTGATCTCGAATGAACATCCGTATTGGATGCTGGTTCCAGATCAGGCCGAACAGATTAAACAACTCATTAAAGCATTTAATAGCACATTTTCTGATGTGGAACTTTATCACTATGTCTAAGCGAGGAGCGAGTTATTCCACAATGGTTCTAAAAGTCAGATTAATCCGCGCTGCATTGACTTTTTTGGTGGGCGGCAAGCGGTGTAACCAGTAAGTTTGCGTGGTATCTTTCATGACCAACAAACTGCCATGCTCTAAATACAGTTCTACTTTTTCTTTGCTTTGTTTATGTTTGAATGCAAATTTCCGTTCTGCGCCAAAGCTTAAAGAAGCAATTGCACCATCTTTTTTCAGATCCGTTTCAGCATCACTATGCCATGCCATCCCTTCATCGCCACTATGATAAAGATTAAGCAAGCAGGAATTAAAAGTCTCTCCTGTCAGCCGCTCGGTTAATTGTTTTAATTCCAGCAATTCCGTTGTCCACGGCAAGGCATATTTATTCATATTGGAATAGGTATATTCAAAGCGCCGATCGCCATACCACGCCACTTTACGTTTAGTGGTTAACAGCTTGCCAAAGATTAAGGCCTGATCATTTTCCCAAGCAATCGTCTGCATCAACTGCTCAAAATAATGATCTGCGGCAGCGCCGTGCACGATTTTGCCGTAGTACTGCACCGTACCGTCATAAGGCAAATGATTCTGTTCTGGATCAGCTTCAATATCAAATAGTTGCATCTTTCCACTTCTTATAGGCCTGCTTCATACAATGTCCACAAGGCCGATAACCTTGTGCAATTGCCTCCTGCTCATCAACAAAAAATACCCGATTACTTTTTAGCATGCGCTTACCAGAGCTACAGGTCAATCTCCCATAGATTTTAAGCTGAGTATTGCCTGCAAATAGAATTTCATGCTGTTTCAGCTTCTGGTGTAGTTCGACCGATTCTAATTCACGATGTCGCCACATCAGCCTAACTCACAGCATCATGGAAAATAATACCGAGGCTATAACGCTCACCTTGCAGGATCGGACTGACGCCATGCTTGATATTGACCCGATAATAGCCCTGACTGCCTTTTTCTGGCTTAAATTGTGTGGTGAAAATCAGTAAATCGCCTTGCTGCGGCTGTATAACGACCGCCTTGGACTGTGCCCGTGGATTTTGTTGGGTTAAGACAAATTCCCCTCCACTAAAATCGCTGTTTGGCTGGCTCAATACAATCACCAATTGCAGTGGAAAATAGACGTCTCCATATAAATCCTGATGCAAGGTATTAAATCCACCTTGTCCATATTTCAGGATCAATGGCGTTGCCAGCATTTGGCCATGCTGTTGGCATTGTTGTAAAAATTCGGGATATGCAGCTGGAAATGTTCGCTCTATCTTCAGAACCCGAAACCATGCATTGGCAATCGGTGCCAAACGTGGATAGATCTCATGGCGTATCTGCTCAATCAAATTCGGCAATGGATAATTAAAGTATTTATATTCGCCCAGACCAAAACGATAACGCTGCATTTCGACAGTTTTACGATAAAGTTCAGCGTGTGGATACAATTGCTGTAATTGTTCACATTGTTGTGGCGAAAGCACCTGCCTGATCAGGGCAAAACCCTGCTGATGCATCTGCTCTGTGATTCCGTCCCAATCGGCTGACTGGATCTGTTCAATCACCGTCTGGAGTTGATCTTGTTCAGATTGCGGCATGGCTTTGCACACCTTCCCAACCAATGATCGCTGTTTTCCGCACGCTGCCCCATTCATAACCACCAAACAGGCCACTCGACTGAATCACCCGATGACAGGGAATCAGAAATGCCACAGGATTACTACCAATCGCGGTGCCTACCGCGCGCGCCGCTTTGGGATGCTCAATGGCTCTGGCAAGTTCACCATAGGTGGCAAGTTGTCCCATCGGAATTTTCAGCAGACTTTGCCACACCTTGAGCTGAAATTCGGTGCCTTTCAAATGCAGTTTAATCTCAGCCAGTTGCTGCGGATCTTTCTGAAATAAAGCCAAGGCACTCTGTTGAAAATTATCTACTTGTTCAATAAACATGGCTTGAGGAAATTGCGCATTTAACTGGGCGAAAGCTTCTGCCCGATCATCGACAAAACTTAATGCACAAATTCCTTTATGCGTAGATGCAATCAGCACTTCACCGAATAAGGTATCTGCAAACTGATAATGAATCGTCAGACTCTGCCCACCATGCTTATATTCAGCAGGAGTCATGCCTTCAATCTGAATAAATAAATCATGCAAGCGGCTGGTACTGGACAGTCCTGTTGCAAAGGTGGCATCAAAAATACTGCCCTGCTCTTGCTTCAAAATCTGTTTGGCATATTCGACACTAATATACTGTAAAAATTTTTTAGGACTGGTGCCCACCCAATCGGTAAATAAACGCTGAAAATGGGCAGGACTTAAATGTATATGCGCTGCCACCTCATCCAGCTGGGGTTGCTGCTGAAAATTCTGCTGGATATAAGTAATTGCCTGTGCAATCCGGTCATAATTACGTTGCTGTGAGAACATATCCATCACCTCTCATCCTTCATGACTTCACTGTAGCAACTTTAAATTTTGATGAAAATCTGAATCATGCTCAGTTTATGTTGCGGGATGATTTTCTTGGATACCCATAAAAAAAGCTGCACTCTCTGGAGTACAGCTTCAGCTTTGCAATCCGATCATCCATCACTTAATGGGTATAATATTTATGCCCCTGATCACGCAACTCAGCGATCTTTTTGCCTTGCTTTTTCGCTTCATCCAGTTTACCAGCCTGTACCAGTAATTTGGCTTTATCAATTTCCCCAACAATCTGGTCAAATAATGCTGGTGAAGCAGGTACTTTATCCTGTGTATTGGCAGCCAGATGATATTGTTTTGAATGTACCGCAGCTGTACGCATATTATTTAACGCAGCAGTGGCAGCCTGCGAGTTATCAGCTTGGTTAAACGCTTTGTAATTCTTGCCTAGCGTTTTCATATCATCTTCTAAACCTGCTGCACTCGCATTATGGCTCAATGCTAAAGCAGACAACATGACAACGGTGGCTAAAGTTTTTTTAATCATCAGGATATCCTATCAAAAACTGTGGCTATGCTTTATTTCTAGCGGCAAGACACCTTGTATACTGACGCCAGCATACAAAGAAAATTGCTGATTTAGCATACATAAAAAATGCAACGAAATCGTTGCATTTTGATAAAAAAGATCACGGTTATCGTTTATAAACGACGGCGTAAAGCATCCGCAATCGATTCAACCAGTTGCTGTGAAATCTCTTGTTTCGACGCTTTTTCCAGTTCACGTTTTTTCATATGATAAGACTGGGCAAAGAACACGGTCATGGCATTTTGATCTGAAGCGAAACCGATATCTGGACGTGATACATCATTACACGCAATCATATCCAGTTTCTTCGCCACCAGTTTTCCTGCGGCGTATTCTTCAACGTTTTGGGTTTCAGCGGCAAAGCCAACCATAAACGGACGCTCTTCCTGCTGCGCAATCGTTGCCACAATATCCGGGTTTTTCACTAATGCGACTGCAAGTTCATCACCTGCTTTTTTAATCTTATGCTCAGCCACTTGTGCCACGCGATAATCTGCCACTGCTGCCGTTGCAATAAAGATATCACAGCCTTCTTTGAGCTGATTCATACTCACATCCAGCATTTGCATGGCAGAACTGACATTAATACGTTGCACACCATTTGGTGTATCCAGACTAACAGGCCCAGCCACCAGCGTAACTTTCGCACCTGCGGCATAACATGCTGCTGCCAAAGCAAAGCCCATTTTGCCAGTACTGTGGTTAGAAATATAACGGACTGGATCAATCGCTTCACGCGTTGGGCCAGCGGTAATGGTCACTCGCTTGCCCGCCAATAAACCAAACTTTTCAGCAAGCGCGCGTTGTGCCTTATGGAAATAGGCCGCAACTTGACGCGCCAAGTCCTCAGGTTCAGGCATCCGCCCTAGACCAACATCGCCACAAGCCTGCTCACCAGCATCGGGCATAATCACATGGACGCCATCTTCAACCAGCGTTTGCAAATTACGTTGCGTCGCTTTCGCCGCCCACATTTGCTGATTCATCGCAGGTGCAACCCAGACAGGGGCTTTGGTTGCCAAATATAACGTACTGAGCAAATCATCCGCCAAGCCATTGGCAAATTTTGCAATCGTGTCGCAGCTGGCTGGAGCAACTAAAACCAGATCGGCCCAACGCGCCAATTCGATATGCCCCATTCCCGCTTCCGCTTCAGGATCAAGTAATTCGGTATGTACGGTATTTCCAGACAATGCCTGAAAAGTTAAAGGGGTAATAAATGCTTGTGCGCCATGTGTCATGACCACGCGGACATCAAAACCAAAGTCTTTTAAACGGCGTACCAAGATGGCACTTTTATAGGCAGCAATACCGCCTGTAACCGCTAATATAATGTTTTTATGGGGAATAACACTTAGATCGAAGCTCACAAACAGGATACCTTACTGTTGCAGTGGCGCTCACAATAGCATTAAATAAGTTCATACCCAAGTGGGACGATAAAGATTTCAATGGATCAAACGACAGAAAATATCATTGGGATCCTAAACAGTTAAGAGAGAATGTGATGATTTATTTTTGCTTATAAAAATAATAAAGGCAATAAAATCAATGGGGAATAAACAGGTGAATCAATCCATAAAAACATGGCCCGAGCAAGAACGCCCTCGGGAACGCTTATTATCACAAGGCGCACAGAGCTTATCTGATGCTGAACTGCTAGCAATTTTTCTCCGTTCTGGCTCAAAACAGCATTCTGCTGTCGAACTTGCCCGTATTTTGATTCAACATTTTGGCGGACTTAATTTGATCTTTGATGCCAATCTTGAAGACCTGTCACAATTTAATGGCATTGCTTCGACCAAATATGCCCAGCTCATGGCAGTAAAAGAACTGGGACGGCGCTACCTCAACAATCATTTTCATCAGCAACGACTATGTCTGGACACGTCTACTCTCGTACTCGACTATTTACGTTATGAGCTGCTGGGCGAAAAACAGGAAGTATTTGCGGTGCTGTGTCTGGATGCAGAACTACGGAAATTGCACTTTAAGAAACTGTTTTTTGGCTCGCATCGTTCTTGTAGTGTATCTCTGAACCAGACCTTACGTTATGCATTACAACAGCAAGCCTGCCAGATCGTGGTTGCGCATAATCATCCCTATGGCATTGCCCAACCATCAACAGAAGATATTTATCTGACCCAGCAACTGAAACAGGCCTGTAAACTGCTGGAAATCCAGTTGATCGATCACTTTATTATTTCACCCGAAGGACATTTTTCATTTTCTGAACAACAACTACTCAACCCTACTAAAATCAAGCAATCTGGTCTTGACAAAGCTTGAATCTGGCATGAACATCAACACATAAAATTAATGATTCATATAACATGATTGTCCGTGACCAGCCGAGTATTTTTAAAGTTTTATTCTCATGGCGTGGGACGATTTTACCCAAAATTTTACCTTCTCTCGGCTTCGTAATGCTCATCTCCGCCATTATTGGTGGTGTTGAATATGTGGGCCTTTATCGCTTCCCTGAAATTCCACTGGTGGGCTTCACGCTGATTGGTGTCGTACTGTCTATTTTTCTTGGATTCAAGAATACCGCCTGTTATGACCGCTGGTGGGAAGCCCGTAAACTCTGGGGCGTTTTGATCGCCACGGCTCGACATTTTGACCGTGACTGTCGTGTTCTCACACAAGCACGTCGAGAGCGTATCGTTCAGAATGTGATTATCTTCGCCAATGTCCTGCGTGACCGCTTACGCCATCAAACAGCGAATCCAACCGAACTCACTGAAACCAGTGGCTTAAGTCAGCAAGCCTTGACCCAGCTTTACCAACAGCACAATGCCCCGCAATACACTCTAAGCCTGATTCAATGGGAACTGTTGCAAGCCATGAAAGAAGGTGAAATCTCGGATATTATTTATACCCAGATGAACCGTCACGTGGCGGCTTTAAGTGAAATGCAAACGGGTTGTGACCGTATTGCCAACACACCGATTCCATTTGCCTATTCGGTTTTGCTGAATCGTACCGTGTACTTCTTTTGCTTTATGTTACCTTTCAGCTTAGGTTCTTTATTGGGTCTGGCTACCCCGTTACTGGTTGGGATTCTGGCCTATACCTTTCTCGGTTTAGATGCACTCAGTACTGAAATTGAAGAACCGTTTGGCACACAAAGTAACGACCTGCCACTAGATGCCATGGTGCGTTCAATTGAAATCGAATTACTGGGAACTCTAGGTCGCCCAACACCGCCACCGATTCAGGCACAAGATCACAACCTGCTATAAATACCATTTCCCTCAGCAAACATCATGAGGGAAATGATTCATCCATCAAATAAACTGTGATGTCACCAGTGCTTTAAAGCGTTCTGTAAATTGTCCATTCCAATAGGGATAATAAGGATACGGCGGATAAACCGCACTGGCCTGATTCAACTGCGTGATCTGTTCAGCCGACAGTTGAATATCTTTTGCTTTTAAATTTTCTTGTAGTTGCGTTTGATTACGAGCACCAATCAAGACACTTGCAACCGTCGGACGTTGTAACAACCAGCTCAAGGCAATTTGAGGAATGGAATAACCTGTTTGCTGTGCAATCTGTTTTAAGGCATCAATGACCCGATAAAGATGTTCCTCATTCACTGGAGGCGCAAACTGGGCTGTATCGTGCAAACGACTCTCGGCTGGAATTGGATTTTCGCGATCAAACTTACCGGTTAAGCGTCCCCACCCCAAAGGACTCCACACCACCGCACCCATCTGTTGATCATCATTTAAAGGCATCAACTCCCACTCATAATCGCGCCCTATCAAAGAATAGTAAACCTGATTGACCACAAATTTTTCATAGCCATATTGCTCCGCAATGGCCTGTGCTTTCATCAATTGCCAGCCCGCAAAATTGGATACGCCGATATAACGGACTTTACCGCTTCGCACCAGTTCATCCAATGTTTTCATCAATTGATGCAAAGAGGTAAAGCTATCAAACTGGTGCAATTGCAACACATCAATATAATCGGTTCCTAATCGTGTCAGGGATTGCTCCACGGCAGAGAGTAAATAGTCGCGACTAAATCCCGCAGCGTTCAGATGATCCGAGCTACGAATACCAACTTTGGTGGAAATAACCGCTTGCTGTCTTTTCGCAGCTAAAGCCTTGCCTAGCATCCGTTCAGACTCTCCATCCGAATAAACATCTGCGGTGTCAAAGTAATTAATCCCCGCATCCAGACCCGCCTGAATCATTTGGTTGGTTTCCGTTTGGCTGGCCTGTCCCCAAGCAGAAAAAATTTGTCCCTGTCCGCCTAAAGTGCCAGCACCAAATCCCAATTCGGAGACTTTTAAACCTGAGTTTCCTAGAAAATGATATTTCATGATTTTCTCTCCAATACATAATTGCTTAGAGACAAAATATCGCTATGGGTTTATTTAAAAAACCACGATAATCATGAAATACTTTTCTGGTTTTATGGATAATGAATACAGAAGATTTTCAATTTTTTATTCGGGTGGCTGATTTAGGCTCAATCAGCAAAGCCGCACAGGATGCCAATATTTCGGTTTCAGTCGCCAGCCAGAAGTTGCAACGTCTGGAACAACAGCTACAACTGCGTTTATTTCATCGCACCACCCGTAAGCTGACCTTAACAGAAGAAGGCCGCACGCTACTGACGCGTGGGCGCAGCTGGATGGCTGATTTTGTCAATTTACACGAGTCGTTAAAAGTCAAAGATCAGAGGCTTTCGGGAACATTACGCATAACCGCGTCCGCCATCTTTGGTACCAAGGTTTTAATGCCCCTAATTGCCGAGTTCTCAAAATTACATCCTGAGCTACATATCCATCTCAATCTCAATGATCAAAACATCGATTTAATTCAACAAGGTTTAGATCTTGCGATTCGTATTGGACAATTAAAAAGCTCTAGTCTGATTGCCAGAAAATTAGCTTCCAATCCACGGTTATTGTGCGCCTCCCCCGCCTACCTGCAACAATATGGGATTCCAGAACGCTTATCTGATCTCAAATCTCATCGCTGTATTTTGCAACAGCATGCCAATGGTCTAACCAACCAGTGGTCTTTTCTAAATAAAGTAGGTGAAACTGAACAGATCCGCGTAGAGGGTTACTTTAGTACCAATTCGGGTGAAGCCGTTCGACAAGCCGCTTTAAACGGTTTAGGCATTTCCAATCATTCGTTCTGGCATGTTGCAGAAGATTTAGACACAGGCAAACTGGTACAGATCTTGCCAGATTATCCAGTCGAGGCCACTGCAATTTATGCGGTCTTTCCACATCGAGAATTACTACCGCCTAAAGTGCAATGCTTTTTAGATTATTTATCAGATTACTTCCTGCATCATGATCACTGGCGGTCTGAAAATTGAGTTTCTTCAAAGCCCCGCAAAACCATGAAACATCCATTGAATGCCCCATAACAGCAAAAGCATAACGAAAAAGAAAATAATCAGGTAAAGTTCTAATTTTTTCATAGATCCGTTTATCTAAAACGCTCCCAAATTCCGCTCTGACCTTCATTGACCCGTGGCGTTTGCCCCAGTTTGATCCATGGCATATTGTCACCATGAAAATCGCTGCCAATCGAAACTGCTAGATCAAATTGCTGAATCATCCGATCGACCATTTGTCGGGTTGAAGCAGGTTCTATACTCGGCGGTAACTCAACGGCATCACCACCAGATTCAGCGAACAGTTCGATCAGGTAACGAATATTGGTTGCTGATAAATCATAACGTGTAGGATGAGCCAGAACAGCCAAACCGCCACTGGCATGAATAATCTCGATGGTTTCTTTCAGTCCCACGCCTTCAAATTTGACAAAGGCTTTCTTGCCCTCTTTCAGGAAACGATCAAATGCCTGCTGCGGACGACTGACAATCTCTTTTTCAACTAAAGTCTTGGCAATATGGGTTCGGGTGACCCGATCTGCATAACCATCAACTTTGGCAACGACATCAGGATAAATATCAAAATTGATACATTTTTCCAGTAACTGACAAATCACTTTTGCCCGTTCCGCACGGATCTTCTTCTGATTTTCCAGCATCGCCTTGATGGGTGCTTCATCTTGCATATTTAAAGCCACGATATGCACGCCATAGCTTTTTTTTGTATTCGGTCTCGACCACTGGCTAGAAACTTCTACACCAGAAATAATTTGAATATCATGGTCTTGTGCATAATTCTGTGCCCGTTCCAGCCCATCCATAGTGTCATGATCAGTCACCGCCAGCATCTGTATTTTTAAGTCAACAGCAGCCTGTACCAGTTGCTCAGGAGAGAAGGTACCGTCGGAAATGAGAGTATGTGTATGTAAATCGACACCGAACATGGTTTGTATTATGCTATCTGACCTATTTCATCATCGTACTGTAACATGAAAGCGTTGCTCGACTATCTTCCGATTATTATCTTCTTTTATTTTTATAAAACCACCGATCCTAAAGATAGTCACCATCCTTTGTTGCAGTTGGTGGGCAGCGCAGGAAATACCGACCAGAACCATATCCTTGTTGCGACCTGTGCCCTGCTGATCTCGACACTTGTGGTCTATGGTTGCCTGTTCTTTTTCCAGAAATTTAAACTGGAAAAAATGCAGTGGTTTATCGTGGTCATGTCGGTTATTTTTGGTGGAATTACGCTAATTTTTAGCGATGTCACCTACATCAAAATGAAGGCCATTATTATCAATATCGGGATTGGTCTCGGCTTTTTGGTGACACCTTTATTTAATAAAGAACGCATGCCGATTATCCAGAAATTGTTAGGTTCACTGTTAGAACTCAGTCCAAGAGGCTGGATCAAATTGAACTGGGCTTGGTGTGGTCAATTCTTTTTACTTGCTGCTTTGCATTTCTTCTTTGGTTTTGTCTATATGCAAGGAAAATATTGGGGCGAATTCACCGCTTTTGGCGATATTATCGTTTCTATCAGTTACCTTGCTGCTATACTATTTTTCTTACGAAAACATTTCAAAACCACTGAATAGATTTTAAATCATCGAGCTACTGCCATGCCATATTTTGTGCTGACCTGTACTGATCGCGAAGGTACTCTGGAAAAACGTTTAGCCACCCGTCCGCAACATATTGAACGACTACAAAAGTTAGATGATGAAGGCCGTTTAATTGCTGCTGGTGCGCATCCTAAAGATCCCAATGATCCACAGGCAGGCTTTTTTGGCAGTACCATGATTGTTGAATTTGATAGTCGCGAAGCACTGGATGCGTGGATTCAGGAAGAGCCATTTTTAAAAGAAGGGATCTACTCAGATATTGAAGTTAGACCTTTCAACAAAGCTTTTCCAAAAGGGTAAATCATGCACATTGCAGTCAAAAGCTTTTTCGTTTTAAGTTTACTCAGTTCTACTGCATGGGCGGTAGAACCTGCAACACCAACTGCTGCCCCAACAGCAGTTGCTCCAGCGACACAAGCCAAAACCACCTCAACGACGCCAGCCAATACCGTCGCCACTGCTGCTAAACCGCTTACAGCAGAACAGATTGTTAAAGCCAAACAACAGCAAGATGCCAAAGTAAAAGCCATGATTCAGGATCAGGCGAGCCGTTTAAAGCAACTTGAACATGCCAATCTTGAAGCGCTCGCGCAGAATCAGGAATTACAGTTAAAAAATGATAATTTAACAGTTCAAGTTCAGGTGTTACAAAGCGAACGTAGTGCACAAATGTTTTTATACGGCGCAATGACAATTGCTGTCGGTGTTATTCTCGGTTTCTTTATTGCAAGTTATGTTTACACTAAACGTCGTCGTCAGTGGTAAAACATACACCTTTATTTATGTCTCTCTCATCAAAACTACAAACAGCTGATTTAGACTGGGAACTCGTCGATGGTATTGAAGTTCCCATTTCTAAACAATTCGGCGATGTCTATTTTTCCAAAGATAACGGTTTACTCGAAACACGCCATGTGTTTTTAAATGGCAATGATTTAACTGAACGTCTTTCCCAATTACATGATTATCAGTATTTTTGTGTGGGTGAAACAGGTTTTGGCACAGGGTTGAATATTTTGACCTTATGGCAACTCTGGCAACAGGTTCGTCCAGATAACCATAGCCATCTGCATGTCATCAGTGTAGAAAAGTTTCCGCTCAGCAAAGCCGATCTGATTCGCGCACTGAATGTCTGGCCTGAACTTCAGCCACTTGCAGAACAGCTTATTCAGCAATATCCCCTGCCAATCGCTGGCTGTCATCGTCTCAGTTTTCCAGAGCAACGCTTTAGCATTGATTTATGGCTTGGTGATGCTCAGGATATTTTTCCCGTTATTCCTAAAACACAAGCGGTCAATGCATGGTTTCTTGATGGCTTCGCTCCGTCTTGTAACCCGGATATGTGGCAAGAGAATGTGCTGAATCACATTGTACGTTTGTCTGAGTTTGGAACCACCTTCGCATCCTTTAGCGTGGCAGGAGTACTGAAACGCGGGCTTAAACAACATGGTATCCAGATTAGCCGTCCGCGTGGTTTTGGTCATAAACGGGAAATGCTCAAAGCGATCTGGCAGGCCACTGTAGCACCTGAAACAGGCTCAATGGATTCAGAACAGAACGATACAACCTCGCAACCCGAAACGAAAACAACGATAGAGCATACTGGACCACGCCAAATTGCGATTATTGGCGCTGGAATCGCGGGTTTAAGCTCCGCATGGGCATTTGCTCAGCGTGGGCATCAAGTCACCGTATACGAGCAAAATGAGCCCCTTTCGGGCGCATCTGGTAATCCGCTGGCACTGCTCAATCCCAAACTATGCCCGATTGATCAGGCATCCGAACATCTGATGACCTTGAGTTGGCAACATGCCTTAAACTTTTATACACGCTTTAACGCATTCAGGCCGATTCAGGTCCAACAATTGGCATTGAAAAATGCGGATGAATTACTGGCTTTAGCAGCACAGTATCCTGAAGGTGTCTTATCAGCACAATCAGAACAGCAACAATTCCCGAAGACAGACTTGCCGAGTTTGACGCTACATCATGCAGGTGCAGTTTCTCCACACCAATTACGCGATGAAATTTTACAACATCCGAATATCACGATAAAAACAGCCAGAATTTCCCGCTTAAATTCGCTCGAAACACAAACTGAACTTTGGCAAGATCAACAACGAATTGCCACGGCAGATCATGTTATCATCTGTTGCGCTAAACAAAGTGCTGAACTCTTTGAAAACTATCCCGTCTTAAAGCCAATTCGGGGACAAGTCAGCTGGGTTGAGAATAGCCAGCAGCCTTTGGCACTGGATCAAGCTTATAGTTATGGCGGCTATTGCATGCAACTGGATGCTTCACAGTTAATTCTCGGTGCCTCTTTTTATCCCAATCGGGATGATGCAGATGTACTAACTGAAGACCATGTGCATAACTACGAACTTATCCACAGTGTCTTTCCTGAATATGCACAACAGTTGCCTGCTGTAGAGAATTGGCAAGGTCGAGCCTCTGTCCGTGCGCAGAGTCTGGACTACTTTCCTTTGGTCGGCAAAGTCCACAACCATGAGCAAAACTATAGCTTTGCAGGTTTAGGGTCGAAAGGTTTCTTGTTTGCGCCACTGTGTAGTGAAATCTTGGCAGCATTGATCTTAGGTGAGCTTTGTCCAGTGCCACAGCAGTTACTGGATAAATTGAATCCGCAGCGCTTCCAGAAGAAAGTGAAAGCTAAAAAACCGTATTATTCAGGTTAAGTGTTTGGACTTTTGAATCTTTATTATTTTTGAATTAGCCAAAATACCCGAGTATTTTGGCTAATTCTTTGAGTGTTTTAAGCGCCTTGTTCCAAAGCTAAGCCTGCATCACGCGCTGCGCGTGTGCCACCCATCAATACAACATACTCACGAGAACTATCAATACCGTCTAAAAGCTCTGCTGCACGCGGTGCTTTACTACCGCCACCACACAGAATGTAAATCGGTTGATCCGCTGCCACTTGAGTCAAACTATCCGCAGTTAATTCAGCAATTGGACGATTCACCGCCCCTTTGACATGAGCCTCTGTATACGCTTTGGTATCTCGGACATCCCAGATGACTGCGCCTTCTGGGAACTCAAATGTTGTAATTTCTTGTTTACGGATCATTGTGCACTCCTTTGATGTAAACAACACTTGGCAAATGAAGAAAACCCCCTTAGCATCTCAAATATTCTTTCCCTTTGTAAAGGTCTAACTATGCCTTCTTTTGATATTGTTTCTGAATTAGAGTTATTTGAAGTCAATCATGCGGTACAAAACACGCAAAAAGAAATTGCTACACGTTTCGACTTCCGTGGGCAAGATGTTTCAATTGAGCTAAATGAAAAAAATAAAGAAATCAAAATCTCAACTGAAAGTGATTTCCAATGTGAACAAGTTTATACCATGCTAGAAAACCATTTCTACAAACGCAAAGTTGACGTTCAAGCACTCGATCCACAAAAAGCAACTGCTTCAGGTAAAAATGTCGTGCAAGTGATCAAGCTCAAAGATGGACTTGACTCAGATACCGCAAAAAAAATTAATAAAGCCATTAAAGAAAGTGGCATCAAGGCGCAATCTTCTATCCAAGGAGACAAAATCCGTGTCACGGACAAAAAGCGCGATACTTTGCAACAAGTGATGAACTTTTTACGTGAACAACAATTTGGTCTGCCACTCCAATTTAATAACTTCAAAGATTAATTAATAGGTTCACCATGGCAAAAGATAACCGTCTTTATAAGCTGGTTAAAACCACCTCTAAATTTCCGAAAGGCATTCGTAGCACGCTCTGGAGCAAAGCTTTTGGTCGTGTTGTTCCCATGGTTGGAACTGCGAATATCCGTTATTTAGAAGTGGATAAAGACCACGTGACTGTTCGTATTGAAAACCAGCGCAATATGCAAAACCATATTAAAGGGGTTCATGCCGCTGCGATGGCATTACTTGCGGAAACTGCGACTGGTTTTTTAACAGGTTTACATGTTCCAGATGATCGTATCTTGTTGATCAAATCACTCCATGTAGACTATTTAAAAGTTGCCCAAGGTGGTTTAACTGCGACAGCAAGCTTATCAACTGATCAGCAGAAGTTTATTGCTGAGAATGAAAAAGGCGAGTTATTGATTCCTGTGAATGTTATTGATGATTCAGGCAATGAACCGATCCAGTGCCAAATGCTGTGGGCCTGGTTGCCGAAACGCAAAAAATAGTTCTGAATCAAACAATAAAGCCCAAAATGATTTGGGCTTTATTTTTAGGTTTTGACTTAGATAAATTTTTCGATCACGCTCATCAACTGCTTGAGATATTCAGCGTCAATCTCATCAAACTGATTTAATTCATCACTATCAATATCTAGCACGCCAACACATTCACCATTTTTCATGATGGGTAACACAATTTCCGATTTAGAGTCAGAGCTACAGGCAATATGCCCTGGAAACTGATCCACATCAGACACAACGATCACTTGTTGTTGTTGCCATGCTGAACCACACACACCACGACCTTTGGCAATACGTGTACAGGCAATTGGACCCTGAAATGGGCCTAATACCAGCTCATTCCCTTTCACCAGATAAAAGCCAATCCAGAACCAGCCGAATTGCTGTTTAAGTGCAGCACAGATATTAGCCAGATTGGCGATCACATCCGACTCATCCTCAACAATGGCCTGAATCTGTGGAAGGATACTTTGATATTGCTCAACTTTATGGCCTTGTTGTAAAACCAGTTCTTCAGCCATCTGTATATTCTCGATTAAAAAAGTAGTGTTAAAACATCAATCTGTTCTGATAAATGTAGACCTTAAAAAGGCTTACTTAAGCTGACTGTGAGGCTAAAAAGGACTGTTTAATTTCATCTGTAATTAAACGTTTATTTCCATTTACATCCACCGCCACGAAAGTAAAGACTCCTTCTGTGATACGCACAGGTTCACGTGAATCGTCGTGGCTATTCCACACTTCAATTTGAACCTGTACCGAGCTACTGCCCACTTTCAGAATTTTGGTATAACAACTAATCACATTCCCCACCTTTACAGGAACAAGGAAAGTCATTTGATTAATGGCTATCGTGGCACAACGGCCTTTACTAAAACGTTCAACATGAATCGCTCCAGCTAAATCCATCTGAGAAACAATCCACCCTCCAAAAACATCACCACTCCAGTTAGTATCGGCTGGCATGGCAATGTTTTGTAGAGATAAAATCCCCTCTGGATGCTTTGGGCGTTCGCTCATGTTAATTTCCTTGATGTTGCTGTAATTGCTGGTCTAACCACTGCTGTAATTCAGGCGCACGTAATGCACCGCTGATTCTCGCCATTTCTGTGGTTTTATTCATAAGAACCAAGGTTGGGATACTACGGACATTAAATGCTGCACTTAAACGAGGATTTGCTTCAGTATCAATTTTTGCAAAAACCATATAAGGATTTTGCTTTGCGACCTGAGCAAAATGTGGTGCCATCATTTTACATGGACCACACCATTCCGCCCATAGGTCAATCAGCACAGGTAAATCACTATTGCTAATGAAATTGCTAAAGTTTTGTTCATTTAACTCAATAGGTTCTAAAGGCAATAAGGCTTTATGACATTGACCACAGTTAGGCTGAACTGCCAATTTTTCTTCAGGTACACGGTTTTTTGCACCACATGATGCACAGACAATAATCATTTACATCACTCCGATATGTTGATGTAAAAATTCTAATTGGGTTGTGACTGCTTTTTCAAACCAAGAATCGTGATAAATATCGAAATGCTTCATTTCCCATTCATGATAGCTCACAAAGGGTGCAATATTGGTGGCAGCTTCACGACTGGATGCAATCGGAATCAAGCTGTCATATTTCGCAGCAATAAATAAAACGGGAATATTAATCTTACGTACAAATTGGATCGGCCGGTAACGCATTAAATTAAAAAATACCCGTGCAGGAACTTCGCCACTCCAATAATAATCAGGATTTACAATCGAATGATAACCGTAATAACTATCTGAAGTAGGTAAGAAACAAAGCTTATATTGATCGACTACTGGTAAGGTTTTAGGTGCCATTCCCATCTTGGAACCCATATAGTCCTGACTAGAACGTTTTAATGCTTCAGGATAACGTTGTAGTGGATACAGTTTTGCCGTCTCCGCTCCATCCACATATGGCACTTGCACCATCACTGCCTGAATATTTTTAAGATCGGTTGCCAAACTGAGCGCATAACCGCCACTGAGTGACGTGCCCCATAAAATAATTCGGCGGCTATCAATCGACTTACAGTTTGAGGCATATTGAACAATGCTTTTCCAGTCATCCAATTGTGCACTCAAAGACACCAGCTCTCGTGGTTTTCCTGTACTTCCGCCCCAATAACGATAGTCGAATAAAATCACGGCATAGCCTGCATGGGCAAACCGCTGCGCATACTGAACCAGTTTAAACTGACGCAATCCAGCAAAACCATGTGCCATGACAATCACAGCAGGCTTAATATTGGTTTTGGGAAGATAGAAATCGGCAGCGATCGTTTCATCACCACTAGGAACATACAACGGTTCAACTGTATAAGTATGCATGCGCGCTCCATTGCGTATCTTATTCGTTATCATCGTTTATTTAATATAGACATTTAAACTCAAGATCGAGCTTAATGCTATGATAGAGCATAAAATGTTTTGTTTGTTTTTGGAGTGACAAGATGTCAGAAAATATAGGTTTTGCAGGTCAAATCGGCCCAGAGCATGTAGGCCAAGTTGTCGAAAAAGGTTTCAAATCGATTATTAATAATCGTCCAGATATGGAAGGTGGACCTGATCAACCGACCAGTGCACAAATTGAAGAATCTGCACGCAGCGCAGGTTTAGATTACGTTTATCAACCTGTCGTGGCGGGTCAGATTACTGAGCTAGATGTCCGTACTTTTGCAAATCATTATAACGAATTGCCAAAACCTATTTTAATGTTCTGCCGTACAGGTAACCGTTCGAATAATTTATATCAGTTAGCAAAACAAATGGACTTGCTGGACGATTAAATTCATTACATTTAATTACCTGATCAAAATAGTTAAATGCTGTTATTTATAAGAAGATGGTTCTTTTTCATCAGATGAAGAACCATGCCAAAACTTGCTATTATCCTGTTATGTGTTTTCGCCATCTCGGCTTGTAGCTCAATGCAAGTTCGTCCGACTGCCTCAGTTAGTGTAGGAACAGGGCTATAAAAAAGGAAGCTTTTTTAGCTTCCTTTTCTTTTATTATTAATTTTGATTAGTACAGTCAACACCTTGTCCATAAGGGCTAACATCAAATGGCATACCAGCAGGATTGTCCATATCTGTTTTTAAAGCAGTTAAGCTATATGGAATATTAGACACAACTTTACGACCAGATAATTGTGTAGTCGCAATAATATTAACTCTATGCCAATTTGCATATCTTCTTAAATAGCGAATCTGGAAATCAAACTTACCTGTTGCATCAGTCGTATAAGTCACCGTACCGTCACTAGACACTGTTGGAGCTACAAACGATGTTGGTAATTGAACAAAATCTGGAGCTGGGACTGCAACTGTAATTGGGCAATAAGTATATGGTAGGACAAGTTGACGTGTTGCACTTGGCTTCGCATCTGGATTATAAACAAAACTGCCTTTTGCATAGCTTAAATTATTAATTGACATTACTACAGGTTGAGAAGCAATTGGCTTACCGTCGATATTCGTCACTTGTACAGAAACAGATTCCGTATAGTACGTACCATCAGTACTTGTTTGTAATTGTCCAGAATTACCGAAAGTGATATTCGCAATTGGTTGCTCAACTTGTGCAGCTGAAACATTTAAGGTAGTCGTCTGTTTTGATGTCACCCCATTACTATCAGTTAACGCAGCATTAATTACGATACCACTCGCAATTAAGCTAGGTGCTTGAGCAGACTTATTAGGTAATAAAATTGTAAAATTTGCATTTCCTGTTGCATCAGTTACACCTGTTGATGGTCCGTTAATCGTGACACCATTCACTTTATAATCAGGAATACTTAGAACAACATTTTGCCCAGCGACACCACCACCATTTTTGTCTACAGCTTTTACTGTAATAACTGCATTATCGCCAGTTACAAGTAATGTCGGTTTATTAGAAGTAATATTTAAACTGTATTGTGCTGTCTCAGATACTGGAGCTGAATTATCAACCACATTAAGTATAAAAGATTGAATCGTTATTTTCTTTGTCGCATCAGTAAAACTACCTTTAACCATTACTCCATTTGCAATCAGATCATTCAATTGTGCTTGGCTCAGATCTTTAGGTAGCTTTACTGTAAAATTTGCATTCCCTGAACTATCGGTTACAGCAGAAGAAGCCCCATCAATAGTAACATTCGTAGAAGCTGTATCTTGAATAGATAATTGTACAGTTTGATTTGCAACACCACCGCCATTTACATCAACCAACTTCAAAGTAATTACAGCACTGTCACCAGAAGTAACCAATGTTGGTTTAGAACTTGTAATGATAATATGGTAATTCGTCGCAACTGGAGTTTCGACTACTGGTGTATCAGTATTTCCAGAAGATGAGCCTGTACTCCCATAATAACCATCTCCCCCACCACAGTTAGCTAATAGCACTGACAAGGCAATTGCCGACAACTTTAAAGTAAGTTGTTTTTTATTCATGATCATTCCTTTTTATCCCCGATCAAATCCCCAAATGGAATTAGACTTTTCATTATAAAAATATGCCTAATGTAACCATAATACGGTTTTTATGTAAATATAGTTTATCTTCAAGTAAAGATTATTAAAGTGAAACGAATCAAACTATTCTTAGAAATCGAGATTTTTGTTGAAACTTTTAACAAATAAAATAATGAGAAAAATATAATTGTTAGATTTAAAGTTATTTTAAAACTTCCAAAGAATAGTGTTTTAATCTTCTTTTCATCTTTGCAATAAAAAACACCCCTAACCGCAAAGTTAGGGGTGTTTTCAATTTAAAAGCTGGCGATGACTTACTCTCACATGGCAAGTGCCACACTACCATCAGCGCTAAGAGGTTTCACTTCTGAGTTC